>Ga0307515_10000420_pt1 | contig 102216 bp, 102 predicted proteins | sample 17_EM_MG_FD_194513 | JGI IMG/M metagenome (GOLD analysis project Ga0307515, IMG submission 194513) | Populus trichocarpa ectomycorrhiza microbial communities from riparian zone in the Pacific Northwest, United States - 17_EM | ecosystem: Host-associated > Plants > Roots > Unclassified...
GGTTCATGACGGGCTCCGGTTCAATCGGAACGGCCATACAGACGAGAATTGCAGATTGCAACCTGTGCGTCAGCGTGAAGAAATGCAATCGCACAGATTTCCTGTGACAGCGGCATGCCTGGCCTGCCCCGCCGTGACGCGATCCTCGCTCGACGCGCAGCGTGCCGCCAATCATCCAGCGCCGTGAAAATGGCGCGCGAACGACCGTCTACCGCCTGCCCGGCATGGAAAAGAAGGTTAGCTAGCGAAATATAGCGAGTTGCAGTTTGTGTCATTCCGGATCACAGTGTGAGTCCCTGTTGGAGGACAGGATGAACTGGGAGGAGACACCAATGACCGAGAGATTCGAGTATTTTCTGATGGCAACGTCGTTTTCGTTGATTGCCTGGGGATTTCTGGCCGTGTGGTTCACGCGGCTAACACCGCTTAACTGAGTTTTTGACAATCGTTTGACTTATGGCTGCGCTGACCCATTTTGCCCGAAAGGCATGGGGATCGTTTTATGGTGCATCAGAATCTATCGCTTATTTTGGCCGCGGCGCTTCATCAGATCCCGCCGGGTACGAAAAAGGCGCTGGCCAGCAGCAATTGGGCAAAATCCGAAGCCGCCCTGCAGCAGATTTCACACCAGCTGGAAGAAGCCATTCTGGCACAATTCGTGGTGACCGAGCGGCCTGAACTGCAGGCACGCCTGCAGGGGGAAACCCAATCGCCGTGATTTCGGGCGACGCCAGCCAAATGAGATGAACGGTTGTCAGCCGGCCATGCGCGGCGCGGCCGATGCCGCTTTGATCGCAGCAGAAGCCCGCGCATATCCCGTCAGATCAGTGGCATTCAAAGAATATAAATCGAAATGGCAACGATCATTGCCAAAACAGCGAGAAACAGAGTGCGATTTTGCGCCTGCCGCTCGGCCTTTTTACCTGTCCAGTCATAATTCATGGGCATGATCCCGGCTGTGGAGATCGCACTATATTCACAACAGCTTGCATGAGCCTCCCCAAGCGGCGCGTCAGGCGATACCGGAAAGCTTTGACAATCAGGCCGGGCTTAAAAGCCGGCCGGTCATCTCGGGCAGACGCAGCAGCCTCGTCTCCTCCCGCCCGAAACCCTGGATTTCGATGCGGTCCGCATACAGCGACACGATCGCGAACGCATTGGTGTCGGCGGTCTGGACCATGCCCTTGAAGTTGACGAATGGCCGGCCATTGGCGATGCCGAGATTGCCGTCATGGTTGTGGCCACAGAAATAGGCTCGAAAATTCGCAGACGCGGTGAGCCGCTCGACGAGGCGGGTTGCGTCCCACATATTGTTGATGTTTCCGGGATAGACCGGATAGTGGCCAAGCACGATGACGGCTTCGCCGGCTTGTTCGGCGGCAACCAGTGTCCGCTCGAGCCAGGCGAATTGCGCTTCGCTCAAGGCCCCGTTCCACGGCTGGGCATTCTCCACCCCCTGCGCGGACAGCAGCGCCAGGGTTCGGGACGCCGTCAACCGGCGCGGATCGTCCTTTGGCGGGGCAAACAGGCTGACATCGCTGCCATCCAAAACAACGATGCGATGGCCGGCGACGGCAAAGTCAAAATAGGGCGATGGCATGCCGATGCGCGGGGCAACGGCAGAAAGATGCTCCGAGGCGACCGAAAAATCGTGGTTTCCGAGCAGCAGCACGTTGCGATGCCGAAGCTCGTCATAGACCGGCAGCACATCGTCGAAACTGCGCCAGTCCCGGTCGATGATATCGCCCAGCGTTGCCACGAAGGCGAGATCCGCCTCGTTGAAGAGAGCGATCGCCGCACGCAGCTTGTCGAGACTGGCGGCATAGTGGCGATCCCTGTCCAGATCGGGCGGGATCGCGGCATATTGCGGATCGGCGATGATGCCGATGCGCAGAATCGGTGTGTCGGATGTCATGGTGGAGCCGTAACCGGGCGTCATGACGGTTTTTTGACAGCGTCCGATCAGGGCGAACCGGATGCACAAACGAAAAATCCCCGACATCGCTGCCGGGGACCATCAACGTCAAAACAGGGAATTACGCGGCGGCTTCGTAAAGCTCCAGCACGTAATCCCAGTTGATCAGGCTGTCGACGAAGGCTTCGAGATACTTCGGACGCGCGTTGCGGTAGTCGATGTAGTAGGAATGTTCCCAGACATCGACGCCCAGGATCGGCGTTGCGCCGTGGACCAGCGGGTTCTCGCCGTTCGGGGTCTTGGAAATTTCGAGCTTGCCGCCCTTGACCGAAAGCCAGGCCCAACCCGAGCCGAACTGGCCGACGCCGGCCGCGATGAAGTCGGCGCGAAACTTGTCGTAGCCGCCGAGGTCGGACTTGATCGCCGCGTCAAGCTTGGCCGGAAGGGCCGTGCCGCCGCCGCCCTTCTTCATCCACTTCCAGAAATGAAGATGGTTGTAATGCTGGCCGGCATTGTTGAACAGCGGCTGGTTGGTGCCGTAAGACTTCTTGACGACCTCTTCGAGCGAGAGACCGGCGAGACCGGCTTCTTCCGCCAGCTTGTTGCCATTCGTCACGTAAGCAAGGTGATGCTTGTCGTGGTGATATTCGAGCGTTTCGCGCGACATGAAGGGCGCGAGCGCATCGTAATCGTAAGGCAGGTTCGGCAATTCGAAAGCCATGGTGGTCTCTCCTTTGTGGTGAATTCGTGACTTCGGCTGGAGGTCACGACGGAATTCCATGAGGCGGAACATAGGCACCGGCTCGGCAACAGGCAACCGCAACCATCCCAAAATTCGGCCTGTTGCGGGAAAATACTTTCAAACGCCGTCATCGGTGAGAATCGATCCCCGGCACAGAAATGTCATGATCCTCGACCAGTCTCGGGGGCATTAGAAACGTTTGGAATAATAAGGAAAGACAATGTCGAGCCAGTCCAAAATCGCCGCCCTACTGTGTGCCGCGAGCCTTCTCCCGGGCCTCGCACTTGCGTCTTCGGACGAGGCCTGGAACGAAATGCGGGCCGACGTCTCGGCGAAATGCCTCGCCGCCGTCGCCGACAACATCGATAGCCCGAAGGCTGTCGTCGATCCCTTCGGCTCGGAGCGTTTCGGATTGGCGCTGGTGTCCGGCAAGCCGAAGGGTGCCGATGGTACGGTCAGTATTATCTGCGTCTACGACAAGCAGACCAAGGCCGTCGAGATCGGCAGCGAACTGACGGACGAGATGCTAGAGGGCGGGCAGTAGGCGAAACTCCGGTCAGACAAGCGCTGCCAGCCTTCATTTCGCCCATAATGTAATGGTTTGTTAACCGGTCACCCCTCGGAGAACAGACCATGGCGCTGGGCGCATCCCACCGATTACAGGACGGCATCGAAGCCGTCGAGACGATGACACGGTTTGCGCTGGCAACACTGGCGCTTGCATCCGGCGTCTACACCTATCTTGGCGTGCGTTCCATCCTCGACGGCTCGGCGACGGCGGTGTTCTTTGCGGCGCTGATCTACTCCTGCGCCGTCTCGGTGGCGATCTATGCCTTCTGGACCTACATGGCGCGGTTCTACCCGCACATCACCGGGGCCTCGGCGCGCACCGCCATGCTCGGCATCATGGCGCTCGGCTGCGCGATGATCATTGCCATGGCAAGCTGGCTGAATGCGGCGGCGCTGGCCGGTTCTGCCGCGCTCGAACAGCATCTTGCCGAAACGGTTGAGGATTACACCGCCGATCTCGACAAGGCGCACCAGAATGCGCTGGCGGCACAGAGCCTTTTGCCCGATATCCAGCGCACCTCGGAGCGCTTCCAGCGCCTGTCCGACCAGGAGCGCGAGAGCGGGGCCCTGACCGGCACGACCGGCGCCGGCAGCGTCGTCCAGCTTTTAGGCCAGATGGCGTCACAGTTGCGGGAACTGGAGACCGGCATCGCCGCATCGCGCGAGCGTGTCACGAGCCTGTTCGACGAGGGGCGCGCGCATCTGTCGACCATGCGCACGCTGGTCTCGGCGCCCGGAGCCATCGAACCGCGGGCCGAGCAGTTCGCAGCCGAAGCCGTGGCGCTGACAGGAACGATCACCTCCATCGAGCAGACGTCGATCGCGCCTTCCGTCAAGCGCGCCGCGGAAGACCTGTCGCTGGGATTCATCGCCCCGGTCGCCAGCGGCCTCGAGGCCGACCTCGCGAACCGCCAGGACCAGGTTATGGAAACGATCCGCACCTCGGTGGCCGCGCAATCGAAGGTTCTGTCGGAGGCAGCCGACCAGATCCTGACCCGCGAACCGGTCGGCGAACGTCGTTTCGTGCCCTTGTCGTCGGCAGCGGCCGTGCTGCGTTATGCCTCGGACTTCATCCCGAGCTGGGCGGGCGCGATCTCGATTGACCTCCTGCCCGCCGTGCTGGTGTTCATGCTGTCGATCGCTCACGGCGCGTTGCGAAGGCAGGAGCAGACCCTTCCCTTTGCCGAGCGGATCACCGCCGCCGAGTTGCTGGAAGCGCTGCAGGTACAGAAGGCCCTTTTGGCAAGCGGCGTCGACATCGAGACGGCGCTTGCCGCGGCAGAGCAGCGCGAGCAGTCGAATGTTGCAAGCTTCGACCCTGCCGGCAAGACGCCGCGCAGGGGGCCGCCCGCGTGAGAGCCGCCGCCACCACGCGGCTGCGCAGCGCGGGACACCGGATCCGGACCTATCTGCTGGCCGCCGACGACGGGACGCTGATGCGTCACGCCTTTCAGGCCCTTCTCGTTGCCTCCATCGTGTTCATCGTCATGGACTGGCGCGAACTCGGCATCGCCGCCAGCGTTGCGCCGGCCTATGATCCCGCCCTGCCGGAGAGCCAGCCGATCCTGCCGCCGGCGCTGACCAAAGGCGAACCGGATGCGAGCCCCGCCGAGATCACCTCGTCACCGGAGACCCTGAAGCAGGCGATCCGATTCGAGCTTCGCCCCGGCGGCGTGCTCTCAGCCGAAGGCGCGATCGACGCCGGTGCCGCGGCCCGCTTTGCCGCCGAAATCGAGGCGCGCGGCGAATATGTGAAAACCGTCCAGCTCAATTCGCCAGGCGGATCGGTGACGGATGCGCTCGCCATGTCGAAGCTGATCCGTGAAAAGCAGATCGGCACGCTGGTCGTAAAGGGCGGGCTCTGCGCCTCCTCCTGCCCGATCATCCTTGCCGGCGGCGCGACACGCACCGTGGAGGCCGACGCGATCGTCGGGGTGCATCAGGTCTTCAACGGCTCGCGCGACAAGCTTTCACCGGAAGTGGCGATGTCGCAGGCCCAGAGCACCACCGCCGATGTCAGCCGGCACCTCGAACAGATGGGCATCAAATCCAGCCTCTGGCTGCACGCGCTCGAAACACCGCCCGACCGGCTCTACTACCTGACACAAAAGGAAATGGCGGAGTTTTCGCTGACGACGGAAGGCGTTGTTGCCGAGAGCGGAAATTAAGCGCGACAGCCACAGGCGTGAAGTGCGAGCGAAAGGCTTGCCGAACTCGACTGCGGCGAAAGCGTCGATTTCGACGAGATGATCGACAATGCGGATGCCATTGTTCAAGCCGCCGAAGCACGGCGCACCGCCCGGTTTGGCTGATGCCGCCCGTCCATATTTCCCGGTCCGCCGAACGCTGATTCCCCTTGTGGGCAGGGCTATCGCATAGGGGTTTTCGGCTGTCTCCCTCTTCTCCCCAGCGGGGAGAAGGTGGCGCAAAGCGCCGGATGAGGGGGGGGGGCGGAGGCCACCTCTATCTGGCTCCGGCTTCGCCGTCGCCCCCCCCTCATCGCCTCGCATCCGCTCGACACTTCTCCCCGCGGGGGAGAAGAGGGATCCGCCCAATAACTCAGCCCAGATTTGCCGCGAGATTGTCGATGATTGCGGTCCAGCCCTGCTCGTGGCCGTTGCGTGAACCCTCGCTGCTGAATTTCACATGGTGCAAAGTGATGGCCGTCGTGCCGGGCTCTGGCTCGGCAAAATCGATGGTCACCACGCTGTCGCTGAGCGAATGCGGCGATTCCCAGGTGAAGGACAGGCGCGAATATGGGTCGATTTCCAGATAGGTGCCGGAATGCAGCACTTCCTTTTCGGGCGTGATCATCACGATCGAGAAGCGGCCGCCCTTGACCGGGTCGTTGCTGACCCGCGACGGTGCTGCCCCGCCAGATGGCGGTGCCATGAATTTTGCCAGCATATCCGGGGAAAGCCAGGCCTTGAACACCTTCTCGCGGGCGGCGGCGATGGTGCGGTTTACAGTCAGTTCAAGCTCGGTCATCTCTTCATCCTCTGAAACGAGTGCAGTTTCGAGCGCCGTAAGGCGCAGTTCCCAGATGGACTTCAACTGCGCGAACCAGCCCTCAGTCAGCGTCAAGGGTTCGAGCTTAGCCGCGATGAAATGCTCGCGGCCCAAAGTCCGGCGGGTGACAAGGCCTGCCTCCTCCAACACCTTGATGTGTTTGGAAACGGAATTCAGCGACATGTCGAAATGGGCGGCGAGCGCAGTCACTCTCAACGCGCCCTCCTGAACGAGCAGTGTCAAGATCCGTCGCCGGGTGGTGTCCCCGGCGGCCTTCAATATGCGTGACAGAAATTCATCGTCCATTTATTCACCCTATTGGTTGAATATACAAAGCCCGCTTAATAGTCAACCAATAGGATGAATAATTATCGACAAACAAGCAGCAGTGTCCCCGGATGCGTTAAAAATCGACTTTGCCCCAAACCATGCCTGTACCGAAAACCGAAATTCCGTGTCATCATCCACCCGCCACTCCCTTATTCTTGCGCCGCGCGAGAACGGCAGACTGCCCGCATTTTTTTGAATCCACTGTTTTTACAAGGAAGCTTTTCATGGCCAACCCGATGTCCACCCTTGGCATAATTCACACGATCATCAGCGTCGCGCCTGTTGTCGCGGGGCTCTACAGTTTCGTGAAATTCGGCGCCATCCGGCCTTCCAGCGATGCCGGGCGCATCTACATGATCACGCTGGTTCTGTCGGTGCTGACATCGTTCGGCCTGTCGTCGACCGGCGGCTTCAATGCCGGCCACGCGATCGGCATCATCGCGCTTCTGGCGCTGGCCTTCAGCCTCGTCGTCGGCAAAGTCGGCCTGTTCGGCCGGCTGACGCCCTATCTCCAGGCATTCAGCATGTCCTTCACCTTTTTCCTGCTGATGGTGCCCGGCATCAACGAGACGCTGTCGCGGCTGCCGCCGACAAGCCCGATTGCCAGCGGCCCGGATTCGCCCGTCGTCCAGACCACGCTGCTCGTCTGGGTCGTCGTCTTCGTCGCCGGCCTCTGTCTGCAGGGCTGGATGCTGCGCAAACGGCCGGGGTTTTTGGCAGGCGCCTGAGCGCCCGCCAACGGCCCCTTCTGCCGGATCAGAAATCCGACGGCATGGAACGGGCCCAATCCATATAGAGGTCTTTTGCCTTGGCGGCGATCGGGCCGGGCTGGAGATCGCGGGTTTCGAGACGCGTCACCGGCACCACCTTGGAATAATTGCCCGAGGTGAAGATCTCGTCGGCGCTTTCAAAATCGGCGATCGTCAGGCTGGTTTCGACAACCTCGAAGCCGGCGCCGGCAAGAAGGGTAATGACGCGCGAGCGGGTGATGCCGGCCAGGAAGGTGCGGTTGGCGGCCGGCGTAAAGACGACGCCGTCTTTCACCATGAAGACGTTGGACGAGCCCGTTTCGGCAATGTTGCCCAGCATGTCGCGAACCAGCGCATTGGAAAAGCCGCGGGCGCGCGCCTCGATCAGGATGCGGCCATTGTTGGGATAGAGGCAGCCGGCCTTGGCGTCGGTGGGCATGCACTCGATGGTCGGGCGGCGGAACGGCGAAACTGTCAGGCTCTGCCCGGCCGGCCCTTCGCCCATCGGCGCTTCGAACAGGCAGAGCGCGAACCGGGTCGAATCCGGATCGGCCGCAACGACGCTGCCGGGCATGCCGTGTTCGGCCCAGTACATCGGCTTGATATAGATCGCAGTCTGGCCATCGAATTTTCCGGCCCCTTCCCAGGCGAGCGCCTCGATGTCCTCGGCTGAGACGATCGGCTTCAGGCCGAGCGCCAGCGCCGACCGGTTGACGCGCTGGCAATGCAGATCGAGATCCGGCGCGATGCCGTCAAACCAGCGCGCGCCGTCGAACACCGTGGAACCCAGCCACATGGCATGCGAGGTCGGGCCGATCAGCCGGGGATTGCCCGACAGCCACTCGCCGTCGACATAGGTCCAGGTGTTGGTGCGGGGGGATGTATCGACGGCCATGACGGTCTCCTTTGTCTTTCAATCCGTTCTCATAACCCGAAAAATCAGAACATGGGTCAATAGGTCCATCAAAAAATGTCATGGGGCTGCAATCTGGATCGCAGCACCCGTGTCATTTAAGGTCGGGCGAATTTACAACAGGAATGCCCCGATGAAAGCCATGTATTACGACGCCTTCGAAAAGCCGCCGGAAATCCGCATCCTGCCCGATCCGATGCCGACGGATGCAGGCGTGGTGATCAAGGTCGAGGCGACAGGGCTTTGCCGCAGCGACTGGCATGGCTGGATGGGGCATGACACCGATATCAAGCTGCCACATGTGCCGGGCCATGAACTGGCCGGAACGATCGCGGCCACCGGAAAGGGCGTCATGCGTTACAAGGTCGGCGACCGGGTCACCGTGCCCTTCGTTTCCGGCTGCGGCCGCTGCGACGAATGCCATTCCGGCAATGCCCAGGTCTGCATCGACCAGTTCCAGCCGGGCTTCACCCATTGGGGCTCTTTTGCCGAATACGTCGCCATCGACTATGCCGACCAGAACCTCGTCGCTTTGCCGGAAAGCCTAGACTATGCGACGGCTGCCAGCCTCGGCTGCCGCTTTGCCACCTCCTTTCGCGCCGTGGTCGACCAGGGCCGGGTTCGCGGCGGCGAATGGGTCGCGGTGCATGGCTGTGGCGGCGTCGGCCTGTCGGCGATCATGATCGCCACGGCGCTCGGTGCCAACGTCATCGCCATCGACATCTCCACCGAAAAGCTTGCCTTTGCCCGCGAGATCGGCGCCGTTGCAACGATCAACGGCCGCGAGGTGTACGACGTCGCCGGTGCCGTCGAGGAGATCACCAAGGGCGGCGCGCATGTGTCGATCGATGCGCTGGGTTCGCCCGTCACCTGCTTCAACTCGATCAAGAACTTGCGCCGCCGCGGCCGCCACGTCCAGGTCGGGCTGATGCTCGGCGAACAGGCGACACCGCAGATCCCGATGGCCCAGGTGATCAGCCGCGAACTCGAAATCTACGGCAGCCACGGCATGCAAGCCTGGCGCTATGAGGCGATGCTCGCCATGCTGGAGACCGGCAAACTTGCGCCGCAAAAGCTGATCGGCCGCCATATCCGTCTTGAGGAGGCGGTGCCGGCGCTGATGGCGATGGACGGAGCCACCGATCTCGGCATCAGCGTGATCACACGGTTCTAGCGTGATCAGAGGATTGCAATTCCCTCAAAAAGTGTAATTATAAAAGTAGTTGCAATCGTTTTGAGGGGAGCGATCCGTGGCAAGGACCCGATTCATTCTATCGATCGATGGCGGCGGCATTCGCGGGCTCATTCCCGCAATCGTGCTGGCCGAACTTGAAAAGCGGCTCGACGGCCGGCCGCTGCATACCTGTTTCGACATGATCGCCGGCACCTCGACCGGCGGGATCATTGCCGCCGGGCTGACCTGCCCGCACAAGGACGACAAGGCGCAAGCGGCCTGCACGCCGGCTGACCTCGTGTCTCTCTACAAAGACGAAGGTGCGGAGATTTTCTCGAAAAGCATCTGGTCGGGTATAGTCAATATCGGCGGCTGGAACGACCAGCGTTACGACGCCGGCCCTCTGGAAGAAAAACTCGTACGGATTCTCGGAAAGAAGGCGCGTCTCTCCGATTGCCTGGATGGCACGACGGTGCTGATGACCGCCTATGAGATCGAGGAGCGCTGCGCCGTGTTCCTGACCAATGCCGACCCGGAAAATGCCAACTACCTCTACTGGGAAGCGGCGCGCGCGACCTCGGCGGCGCCCACCTATTTCGAGCCGGCGCGGCTTGCCAATCCCAACCACGCCAAGAACAAGCTGCCGAAAATTCTCTCCCTGATCGACGGCGGCGTCTTTGCCAACGACCCGGTGCTCGCCGCCTATGTCGAGGCCCGCAAGAAGGGCTGGGAGAAAAACGGCGATACGATCGTCATCCTGTCGCTCGGGACCGGATCGCAGAACCGCCCCTATTCCTACCAGGAGGTCAAGGATTGGGGTGCCGTCGGCTGGATCAACCCGTCCCGCGGATCGCCGATCATCTCGATCCTGATGCAGGGACAGGCCAGCACCGCCGCCTATCAGGCCAACAAGTTGCTCAACGAAAACCCGCCTTCGATGAAATCTCTCTCGACGGCCGTCACGCCCGAGAATGCCGCGGGCCTCAACTATTTCCGCATCGACGGGCCACTCGATGACGGCAATGACAATCTCGACGATGCCAGCGCGAAAAACCTCGGCAAACTGGAAGACATCGCCAACGGCTTCATCAAGGCAAACAAACTAGCGCTCGATACTGTGGCCGCCCGCATCAAGGCGGAGAAGTCCGCCTAGGAACGGAAACATCCCCTCCCGGCGGACGCATTTTCCGCTTTCAAGCATTCCGCGCTGCCGCTAATTTACGACACGAGGAATCAACGGAACGGACCCATGGCATCGGCGGCGGCACTGGCTCAGGCGACAGAACTCTATGCACCCGTGCTGGGTAGTAATACCGACCATCCCAATGGCTGGCCGGTCCGGATCATCGTCGCCTCGCAGACGGAGGCTCGGCACAATCGCCAGCAATGGGCGCCAAGCCATCTGATCTCGATCCGCGCGCCCGGCAGCAAGCTCCTGTCGATGATCGACGTTGCGCCGGAAAACCACCTGGAACTCCTGTTCGGCGATGTCACCGATCCCGACGAGCGGGAGGCGGCGCGGCCGGAAGCGATCGAGATGACCTTCGCCTTCATCGACAGCCTGCCCGCAGACGCCAATCTCCTGATCCACTGCCTGCGCGGCATCGGCCGCTCGACGGCGCTGACCCTCGGCATTCTCGCCCGCTACATGCCACCGGAAGAGGCCGCCGCGACCCTGCATGCCCTTCGCCCGGAAGCCAAGCCCAACCGCCACGTCATCGGCCTCTGCGACACCGCGCTCGGCCTGAAGGGCCGGCTGGCGAAACAGGCTCTGCGCTTTCCCGCCAAAGTCTGGAAGCCCGGAAAGGGCTGATGCAGGTTCCGGATGGGTGCTTCCGATTGAAATATGCGTTCCCGGCAGCCCCCTCCTCTCCCCAGCGGGGAGAAGGTGGCGCAAAGCGCCGGATGAGGGGGGCCGGAGGCCACCTCTATTTGCCTCCGGCTCCGGCTCCGGCTTCGCCGTCGCCCCCCTCATCGCCTCGCATGCGCTCGGCACTTCTCCCCGCTGGGGAGAAGAGGCAGACAGCCGAAACTCATATGCGCTTGCCCATGCCCTCCAAGGGGCAAACCGCAAGCACCGTCCCCAATGGAACGGCCGGAAACCACACGATTGTGCAGCGCACAAAAATTTGACATGATGCGCCTCAACAACCGCGCAGAAGCGGTGGAAGGACGGGAGGCTTTTCGATGTCGCATGCGGCCTATGTTTTCGATGCCTATGGCACGCTGTTCGACGTGCACGCGGCCGTGCGCAAGCACAGCGCCGCACTCGGACCGCAGGTGCAGGCCTTTTCCGATCTCTGGCGGGCCAAGCAGCTGGAATATTCCTGGGTGCGCTCGCTGATGGGCGCCTATGCGGATTTCTGGGTACTGACCGAGCAGGCGCTGGACTATTGCTTCGCGACATATCCAGAGATCGACCGGGGCCTGAAGCCCTCCCTTCTCGACGCCTACTGGACGCTCGACTGTTATCCGGAGGTTCCCGCGGTGCTGAAGGGCTTGAAGGATGCCGGCGCACGCATCGCCATCCTCTCCAACGGGTCGCCGGCCATGCTGGCCTCGGCCGTCAAGAATGCCGCGCTCGATATCATCATTGACGACGTTTTTTCGGTCGATACCGTCAAGGCCTTCAAGACCTCCCCTGAAGTCTATGATCTGGTGACGACGCAGTACCGGCTTTATCCGCAGGCCGTGTCCTTCCAGTCGTCGAACCGCTGGGACATTGCCGGCGCAACCAAATTCGGCTTCCGCACCGTCTGGATCAACCGGGCCAACCGGCCGGACGAATACATGGATTTCGGCCCGTCGCTGATCCTGCCGACGCTCGAAAGCCTCTGACCGGCACGCTGGCCGTTTGACCACTGTGAGGAGAAAAGAATTGGCCTGGTCGGCATCGCAATATCTGAAGTTCGAGGACGAGCGCACCCGCCCGGCCCGCGACCTGCTGGCACAGGTGGCAGAGCCGGCGGATGGCCTGCTCTACGATCTCGGCTGCGGCCCGGGCAATTCGACGCAACTGATCGCAGAGCGCTTTGCCGACCGCGCGGTCGCCGGCATCGACAGCGATGATGACATGCTGCAGACGGCGCAAAAGCGCCTGCCGAGATTAAGCTTTCACAAGGCCAATCTCGCACAGTGGAGACCGGAGGCACCGGCCGGACTGCTCTTTGCCAATGCCGTCTTCCAGTGGGTGCCGGACCATCTCCACGTGCTCGACCGGCTGATGGACTGGCTCTCTCCCGGCGGTACGCTGGCGGTACAGATGCCGGACAATCTCGATGCCGATAGCCATGTGCTGATGGAAACGGTTGCCCGCTCGCCGCGCTGGCAGCAGGCCTTTGAAGGGTTCGCCGTTCCCCGTGCGCCTTTGCCCGCACCATCCGCCTATATCGAAACGCTCAGCAGGACGGCTGCCCGGGTCGATGTCTGGCATACGACCTACTACCACCAGTTGCTAAGTGCCGAGGCCATCGTCGAATGGGTGGAGGGCACCGGTCTTCGCCCCTATCTCGCGCATCTGCCGGCCGACGACCGTGGCGCCTACCGCGCCGATTATCTCGAGGCGATCCGCCAAGCCTTTCCAGCCATGAACAATGGTCGGGTTCTCCTGCCGTTCAAGCGGCTGTTCGTCGTTGCCGTGAAAGCCGGCTGACAGAAGCCGGCACAACGAACAAAATCCCTGGCTGCGCGTTCTGGCTGCGAACAGTCACCAAGGAGCCGGCAATGAGCGACATGACCCTTTCAGACCTGTCCGAGAAGATGCGCGATATCGATATCGCCATGCTTTCGACCCATACCGATGGCGGCGCCATTGCCGCCCGGCCGATGAGCAATAATCGTGAGGTCGATTACGACGGTTCCTCCTATTATTTCACCTGGGAGGAATCGCGCATGGTCGATGACATCCGCGAAAATCCGAAGGTATCGCTGACCTTCCAGGGCAAAAAGGCCTTTTCGATCGCCGTCGAAGGCAAGGCGAAACTGACCACCGACAAAAAGGACTTCAAGGAGCACTGGACGCCTGATCTCGACGCCTGGTTCGAGGATGGCATCGACACCAAGGGCGTCGTGATGATCACCGTCAAGGCGACGCGCGTGCATTACTGGAATGGCGAGGACGAGGGCGAGGTCAAGCTAAAGACGTCTTGATTGAGGCGTTGGCCGCAGGGATGCCTCTTCTCCCCCACCGGGGAGAAGGTGGCGCAAAGCGCCGGATGAGGGGTACGGCTAGCACTGAATTCGACGCTCCCTCATCACCTCGCATACGCTCGGCACTTCTCCCCGCTGGGGAGAAGAGGAAGCCGCCAGACAGCCCCCCCACATCACCCGCAAACCTTATCGCCCGCCTTCTGCAGCGCCTTTATCTCGGCGGCGACGAGTGCCTGCAGGCGCCAGAGGTTGCGGTCGCGGATGCCGAGTTCTTCCAGATGGGAGACGGTGTTGTAGAGATATTCGGCACAGGACCCCATATGGCCGCAGGCGCGCGCCAAAACGCCGGCGACTTCGGAAAGCGGTCGCCGGCCGGTTGTCCGCGGCGTGCTGCCGACCCAGAAACCGAGCGCCCTGCGGCTGCCGAAATCACCTCTTACCGGCAGCCAGCGGACGGAGCGCAGACTTTCACGATCACTGACCTCGCGCCGGAGCATGCGTTCTATCTGCGCGACCCGGTCGGTGTCTGGCAGTCGGTAGATGACGCCGTCGCAGCGACCGCCGCGCGCCAGCGCCATCATCAGTCCGGGTTGCGCACGCGAACCCCGCCAGCGGTTGATTTGCAGGCTGAAGGCGCGATGCCAGCCAAACGCCGTGGCGCGGGCGGAATCGACATGGTCGAATTCAGGTTTCCAGATCAGCGATCCATAGGCGAACACCCAGAGCGGCTCGGTGCCGCTGTCTTCCGCCAGCCTTTCGGCGACCGCGCGGTAGTCCGCATCGGTTAGTTCCGTCCAGCGCCCATCCGGACCCGGATCAACCTCGTCGCGGTGGCACAGGGCGACCAGATCGGGCGCCAGAACCATTTCTCTCGGTCTCGACATAAACGCTTCTCGACACTGCCTTTTCCACCATCCGGAAACGCCCGGAATGGTGTTTTTCATCGCCAGACAGTGCCAGAGCGGCACGGACTGTCAAGAAAAATTGTGCGTCGCAGCAGGCGTTACCGCGCGGTGCATCTCAGTTCAGCCTCACGCTGGATCGATGCGGGCAACCAGGAAATCGATGAACGCGCGGATGCGGGCGGCAAGATGATCGTGGCCGGCAAAGACCGCATGGATGGTTTCCCGATCAGCGGGACGATGGGCCTGCAGGACGGGAACGAGACTGCCGGCATCCACATCGGGCTGGACATGGAAGGCGCCGATGCGGCCGATGCCGAGCCCGTCGAGGCAGAAGCGCCGCATGACGAAGCCGGAATTGACCAGCAGCGCCGGCTCGAACGGGCGCTGGATGGTGGTGCCGCTCTCCGGATCGAGAAACGGCCATTCGGTGCGCATGCCGGGAATGTTGAAGCCGAGGCAATGGTGCCGGGTCAGATCTTCCGGCGTTTCCGGCATGCCATATTTTGTGAGATAGCCGGGCGAGGCCACCAGCAGGCGGTGGCTGTCCAGAAGCTTGCGCGCCTTCAGCGAGGAATCGCGTAGCGCGCCGGATGAACGGATGGCGATATCGGTTCGGTCCTCGACCAGATCGCTGACACTGTCCGTCAGGGAAATGTCGAGGACGACGTGCGGATAGAGCGCCCGGAACTCACCGATCAGTGGCAGGATGTAGCGCTCCGAAAAAGCCATCAGCGCGCTGATCCGTAAAAGGCCGCGCGGCACCGTGCGCGCTCCGCCGGACACCAGACGCTCGGTCTCGGCGATGTCTGCCAGGATGGTGCTGGCGCGCTCCAGATAGACCTCGCCCTCCGGCGTCAGTTGCAAGGTGCGCGTGGTTCGCACCAGAAGCCGCGTTCCCAGACGATCCTCCAGCCGAGTCACCAGCTTGCTGACGGCAGATGGCGACAGCTTCAGCTTGCGCCCGGCTGCGGAAAAGCTCTGGAGTTTTGCCGCCGTCACGAAGACGTCCATCTCGCCTGCCCGGTTGTCCATCGTCGCCTTCCTCATGAAATGAATTCACAGGTACTTATCCATTCCGCCGGATACCGGCGCAAGTCTTCCTTCGCCATATTCCGGGCATCGAAACCACGACGGCGAGAGCCGCCGCCCAACCGCCCGTCCTCCCCCCGGCCTCCCCCAAGCCCAAAAGGTGTTTCCATGCCCCTTGCTCTCTTTGCGCTGACGATCGCGGCTTACGCGATCGGAACCACCGAATTCGTCATCGTCGGCCTGTTGCCGACTGTCGCCTCCGATCTCGGCATCACCCTGCCGCTCGCCGGGCTCATCGTTTCCATCTATGCGCTCGGCGTCACCTTCGGCGCGCCTGTTATCACCGCGCTTACCGGCCGCATCGAGCGCAAGCCGCTTTTGATCGGCCTGATGGCTCTGTTCATCGGCGGCAATGTCATGGCAGCACTCAGCCCCAGCTATGAAACGCTGCTCATAGCCCGCGTGCTCTCGGCCTTTGCCCATGGCGTGTTCTTCTCCGTTGGCGCTACGATTGCCGCCAGCCTCGTTCCGGAAAACCGCCGCGCCTCGGCGATTGCCCTGATGTTCATGGGGCTGACCGTCGCGATCGTCACCGGCGTGCCGCTCGGCACCTTCATCGGCCAGACCTTTGGCTGGCGCGCCACCTTCTGGGCCGTCTCCGGCCTCGGCGTGATCGCCCTTGCCGGTATTGCTGCCCTGCTCCCGAACACGATCGAAAAGGCGCCGCCGGCAAGCCTGATGGATCAGGTCCGCGTGCTCGGCTCCGGCCGGTTGCTGCTGGTCTTCGGCATGACGGCACTTGGCTATGGTGGCACCTTCGTGACCTTCACCTTCCTTGCCCCGATGCTGCAGGACATTACCGGCTTTGCCGCCTCCAGCGTCAGCTTCGTGCTGGTGCTCTACGGCTTGGCAATCGCGGTCGGCAACATTGCCGGCGGACGCATTGCCGACGGCAATCCGGCAAAGGCGCTCACCGGCCTGTTTGCCCTGCAGGCGTTGGTTCTGTTGATCTTCAGCTTCACCGCCTCTTCCCCGATCCCGGCACTGATCACGCTGGTGGCACTCGGTTTCCTCTCCTTCGCCACCGTGCCGGGGCTGCAGCTCTATGTCGTGCAGCTTGCCAAGCAGCATCGCCCCGGTGCCGTCGATGTCGCCTCGGCGCTCAACATCGCCGCCTTCAATCTCGGTATTGCCGCCGGTGCCTGGATCGGTGGCCTGGTGGTCGCATCAAAGCTCGGGCTTACCGCAACCCCTTGGGTCGGCGCCATCCTCGTCGCCGGAGCGTTGCTGCTGACGCTGGTCAGCGTTTCCCTCGATCGCAGCCCGGCCCGTTCGCAAGCCACCGCCTGAACCCGGTACCACCCACCAAAAGGACGATGATCATGGACTATCGAAATCTTGGAAAATCCGGGCTGAAGGTCCCTGTCCTGAGCTTCGGAGCCGGCACCTTCGGCGGCTCCGGGCCACTGTTCGGGGCCTGGGGCAATACCGATGTCGATGAGGCCAAGCGCCGGTGGATATCTGCCTCGACGCTGGCGTTACCCTGTTCGACACGGCAGACGTCTATTCGAACGGCGCATCCGAGGAGGTGCTGGGTGCTGCGATCAAAGGCCGTCGCGACGCGGTGCTGATCTCCACCAAGGCCAGCCTTCCGACCGGCGACGGGGCCAACGACTGGGGCTCATCGCGCCACCGGCTTATCCGCTCGGTCGAGGCGGCGCTGAAGCGTCTCGACACGGACCATATCGACATTTTCCAACTGCACGCCTTCGATGCGAGCACGCCGGTCGAGGAGGTGCTCTCCACGCTTGACGATCTCGTGCGCGCCGGCAAGTTGCGCTACATCGGCGTCTCGAATTTCTCCGGCTGGCAGATCATGAAATCGCTGGCCGTCTCGGAAAAACACGGCTGGTCCCGCTACGTCGCCAATCAGGTCTATTATTCGCTGATCGGCCGTGACTATGAATGGGACCTGATGCCGCTGAGCAAGGATCAGGGCCTCGGCGCGCTGGTCTGGAGCCCGCTCGGCTGGGGCCGTCTCACCGGCAAGATCAGTCGGGGCAAACCGCTGCCTGAGGGCAGCCGCCTGCATGAAACGGCCGATTTCGGGCCGCCGGTTGAAGAGGAGCATCTCTACCGCGTCGTCGATGCCCTGCAAGGCGTTGCGGAGGAAACGGAAAAGACCGTGCCGCAGGTCGCGCTCAACTGGCTGATCCAGCGTCCGACAGTGTCCTCCGTCATCATCGGCGCGCGAAACGAAGAACAGTTGCGCCAGAACCTCGGGGCAATCGGCTGGTCGCTGACGGCGGAGCAGATCGCCACACTCGATGCGGTAAGCACGGTCACCACGCCCTATCCGCACTTTCCCTATCGCCGGCAGGAAGGTTTCGCCCGGCTTGATCCACCGCTTGCAGGCTGACGAACGGCCTCTGCAGGCTTGAACCCATGGCAAACCGCCACATCTATGAACGACATCATTCCGACCCGGCGCGTCTCGCCGGGTCTTTCTGCCAAAAGGAACTTTCCCATGCACACTGTCACCGCCAATGGCGCCAACATCCCCGCGCTTGGCTTCGGAACCTTCCGCATGCCCGAACCGGATGTGCTGCGCATCGTGCCGAAAGCCATCGAACTTGGCTTCCGCCATATCGATACGGCCCAGATCTATCGCAACGAAGCCGCGGTCGGCGAGGCGATCACGGCATCCGGTATCGCGCGCGGCGAGATTTTCCTGACCACCAAGGTCTGGGTCGAGCAGTATAAACATGCCGACTTTCTCGCCTCCGTCGATGAGAGCCTGAAGAAGCTGAAGACCGATTATGTCGACCTGCTTCTCCTGCATTGGCCGTCAAGCGGCGTGCCGCTGGCCGAGCAGATCGCTGCGCTGAACGCAGTGAAAAAGGCGGGCAAGGTGCGCCATATCGGCGTGTCCAACTTCAACACCAAGCTGATGGCGGAATCCGTGGCGCTCAGCGATGCGCCGATCGCCACCAACCAGATCGAGTATCATCCCTATCTCGACCAAAGCATCGTGCTGGAGGCGGCCCGCGCCACCGGCATGTCGATCACCGCCTATTACGCCATGGCCGACGGCAAGGTGCCGAATGAGCCACTCTTGAAGGACATCGGCGCGAAACACGGCAAGACGGCAGCCCAGGTGGTTCTACGCTGGCTGGTCGCCCAGGACGGCGTGATTGCGCTCTCCAAGACTGCGACCGAAAGCCGCCTTTCGGAAAACTTCGACATTTTCGACTTCGATCTTTCCGACGAGGAGATGGCCGCCATCCACAAACTCGCCCGCCCCAACGGCCGCATCGTCAGCCCCGGCGGACTGGCACCGGACTGGGACCGCGCGGCTTGATCATCGAGGCTCACGCTCCAGCGGCGAGAGTCGCGGGAGATTTTCGGGTGTGAAAGTGCCAGACTTGGTCTTCGATTCTACCGATGGCCGGGAGGCTATATTGACACCCGAGAATGACCTTGATGCGCTGCTCGCCAAGGGCGGTTCGACCGCGACTATGGCCCTCCGCGACGGCCAAGTGGTGTTCGAACGTGGCCACCTCGCCCACCGGTCGAGCGTTGCCTCGGTGCGCAAGTCGCTCATCGGCATTCTCTATGGAATTGCAATTGCAGAGGGTGAAATCGACCCTGCGGCAACGCTTGCGGACCTTTCGATCGACGATCTCTCGCCGCTGACAGCCGAGGAGAAGCAGGCGACGGTCGCCGATCTGCTGAAATCCCGCTCGGGTGTCTACCATCCTTGCGTCTACGGCAACGAACCGGATCGCCCTGCCCGCGGCAGCCATGCGCCCGGAACCTTTTGGTACTACAACAACTGGGATTTCAACGCGCTTGGCACGATCTACGGCCAACAGACCGGCCGGACGCTTTCGAAAGCGTTTCAACAATTCGTTGCCGGGCTGCTCGCCATGCAGGATTTCACGCCCGAGGACATTTTTGATCTGCCCGGTCCGGAATCGCTGCACCCGGTCTACAAGATGCGCTTTTCGGCCCGCGATCTTGCCCGTGTCGGCCAAGTCTTCCTGAAACGCGGCCTCTGGGGACAGCAGCGGATCCTGCCGCAGCAATGGATCATCGACAGCGTCACGCCCTGGAGCGACCTTGGCGGCGGCCGCGGTTACGGCTTTCTCTGGTGGACGGCGCAGGCAAACGCGGCTGGCGACAGCATGAGCGTCAATGTGCCGCTGTATTACGCCAGCGGTGCCGGCGGCCAATATATCATCGTCATCAAGGCGCTCGATCTGGTGGTGGTGCATCGTGCGGCGGATGTTCGCAATGGGATCTCGCATGCCAGGATGGGGGAAATCCTGCGGTTGCTGCTGCGCGTGATCGGTTGAACCGGCCCATTCCAAAGGGGCGGGAAACCCGATAGAAGGCCTGTGCCATCCGGCGCCGCAGGAACCAACGCAATGCCGCATGTACCAGCCACCGCCCCCGACATTTCCACGCCCGACTGGCCGGCGATTGCCGCCGTGATCCTGGGAGCCTCGGCGTTTTCCGTGGCGCAGGGCATTACCTACCCGCTGATCTCACTGACGCTCGAGGGCCGCGGTGTCTCGCCGGCGATGATCGGCTTCAACGCCGTCGGTTTTGCGCTCGGCCTTGGCGCCGCAACCCTCATGCTCGGCCATCTGACGAGCCGGATGCGCACGGAACGGCTGATCATCGCAAGCCTTATCGGCTGCTCGCTCTGCCTTGGCACCTTTGCGCTGACGGCGTCACTGCCCGTCTGGTTCTTGGCCCGATTCCTGCTCGGCTTCTGCGCCAGCCTGATCTTCATGCTGGGCGAAGCCTGGATGAATGCCGCCTGCCCGGACAGGCTGCGCGGGCGCGTCTCCGGCCTCTACGGCATGGGCATTTGCGGCGGGTTTGCCGCCGGTCCGCTGGTCATCCCTATTCTGGGCACGGAAGGCGGCTTCGGCTTTGCGCTGACGGCCGTCTACGTGGCGCTGGTCGCGTTTGCCACCGGCATACTGACATTGTCGACCCGGACGGCACCGGCTGCATCCTCGACCGCGGAGGTCTTCGTCTTCTTCCGCAAGGCGCCGCTTCTGATCGCCATGGTGCTGGCCTTCGGCTTCGCCGATATTGCGGCGATTTCGGTGATGCCCGTCTATTTCGTGAAAATGGGCCATTCAGAGGCGTTTGCGGCACTCAGCGTCACTGTGCTCGCCCTGCCGACGGCGCTTGCCCAGCCCTTCATCGGCGTGGCGCTCGACCGCCTGCCGCGCAGACTGGTGGCGATCGCCGCAGCAAGCATAGCGGCTGCGGGCTTTCTGTTGCTGCCGCTGCTGACGTCGCCGGTGGCAATCCTGATCGATTTCGCGATCGTCGGCGCCGGCAGCTTCTCGCTTTATACCTGCGCTTTGACCCTGCTTGGCGAACAGCATCGTGGCAGCATGCTGGTGGCGGGAAGTGCGGCCTTTTCGCTGGCCTATGCGGTGGGCAGCGGCGCCGGCTCGGGAAGCACGGGGGCCGTCATGGATCTTCTCGGGCCCCCTGCAGCGCCGATCGGCGTCGGGCTGGCACTGGTCGCATTTACGGCCGCCTTCGCTTTCGCGCGGCGGCCGTAATAGATGTCTGCAGCTTTTTAACTGGTCAGGCCGTTCAAACGAACTGGCTCAACCCCGGAACGGACGCGACGACTTCGTCCACCGTTTCTTCGCCGGCCTTTTCCTTGGCGTAGCCGATGGTTTCCTTGGCGAGCGCGGTGATCTCGCCCATGCCGAGGCCCTGGCTCATCAGCTGCTGGCCGAGCGCCATGACGCCGCCGCCGGCACCGACTGCACTCAGCAGGCCACCCAGCAGGCCACCGCCGCCGCCGGCACCTTCGCCGTTGAACTTCGCCACCATTTCGGATGCGCCGGGGATCGATTCGATCATCTTGGCAACCGGGCCGTCGGCCGCTTCGCGCTGCAGGAAGCCGAGCATCATGCCGATCGCCTTTTCGGCGGTCGCAGGATCGATGCCGACATTTTCGGCAACGCGGGTGACGAGTTCGTTCATGGGATTCTCCTCAAATTTTTGACGTTGACGTCAAGGTAAATGATCTTTTCGGCAAACTCAAGCGACAGCCTGCCGCAGGTGCGGCGCAGCGAAGCGATCTGCCGTACCTATCGTTTCATGGCTCCGTGACGATTACAATGCGGCCGACCGGCGGCGCGCATCTGCGGCCATTGCCGCTCTACCCGTCTCCCCCTATAACGAGGGAAAGCATCGCGATGATGCGGCCGGGCGCCGATCTGTGCCTGGCTGCCGTCATCGGCACAATGGAGACAAGGCCGACATGCTGCAGGACGGGAAGCTCTATATCGGGACGAGCCGCAAGCCGGACGACACGATCAACAAAGGCGAATATCTGGACCTGAAATTCGGCAACCGTCATGGCCTCATTACAGGCGCGACGGGCACAGGCAAGACGGTGACGCTGCAGATCCTCGCCGAGGGTTTTTCCAATGCCGGCGTGCCGGTGTTCTGCGCCGACGTCAAGGGCGACCTGTCGGGCATCGGCGCCGTCGGCGAACCGAAGGATTTCCTGCAGAAACGCGCCACCGAAATCGGCCTCGACCCCTATGATTTCCAGGAATTCCCGGTGATCTTCTGGGATCTCTATGGGGAAAAAGGCCACCGGGTGCGGACCACCATGACGGAGATGGGGCCGCTTCTGCTCTCGCGCCTGATGAACGCCACCGACGCCCAGGAGGGCGTGCTCAACATTGCCTTCAAGATCGCCGACGAGGGCGGTCTGGCACTGCTTGATCTGAAGGACCTGCAGGCGCTGCTCAACTATATGGGCGAAAACGCAACCGCACTCTCCAACAAATACGGCTTCATCTCGAAATCCTCCGTTGGTTCGATCCAGCGCGAACTCTTGATCCTCGAACAGCAGGGCGCCGAGCACTTCTTCGGCGAACCGGCGCTGAAGATCAGCGACATCATGCGCACGACGCGTGACGGGCGCGGCGCGATTTCAGTGCTGGCCGCCGACAAGCTGATGATGAACCCGCGCCTGTACGGCACCTTCCTGCTCTGGTTGATGTCGGAACTGTTCGAGCAGCTGCCGGAAATCGGCGATCCGGAAAAGCCCAAGCTCGTCTTCTTCTTCGACGAGGCGCATCTTTTGTTCAACGATGCGCCGAAGGTGCTGGTAGAGCGCGTCGAGCAGGTTGTGCGGCTGATCCGCTCCAAGGGTGTCGGCGTCTATTTCGTGACGCAGAACCCGCTCGATGTTCCGGAAACCGTGCTCGCCCAGCTCGGCAACCGGGTGCAGCATGCGCTGCGCGCCTATACGCCGCGCGAGCAGAAGGCGGTGAAGACCGCCGCCGATACCTTCCGCCCGAACCCCGACTTCGACTGCGCCACCGTCATCACCAATCTTGGCACCGGCGAGGCGCTGGTCTCGACGCTGGAGGCCAAGGGGGCACCCTCGATGGTCGAGCGCACGCTGATCCGCCCGCCCTCCTCGCGGCTCGGGCCGATCACCGAGGCCGAGCGCGCCGAGCTGATGAAGATCAGCCCGGTTGCCGGCCTCTATGACGAGGATTTCGACCGCGAGTCGGCCTACGAAATCCTTGCCGCCCGCGCCGCCAAATCGACCGAGCAGGCCGAGGCCGCACGCACGGCCGAGGAAGCGCCGGCCGAACAGGAAGCCTCGACCGGCGGCAGCCGCTGGACCCTGCCCGGCTTCGGCACAGACGAGCCGGCAGCCCCGGCAGGCGCCAAACCAAAACCCCGCTCCGGCTACCAGCGCGAGAGCATCGCCGAAGCCGCCATGAAAACCGTCGCCCGCACGGTGGCCTCCTCGCTCGGGAGGGCCTTGGTACGGGGGATATTGGGAAGTTTGCGACGGTAGGCGTAAAGGGACGACACGGCTGTCTAAAGCGCTTCAGCAGCCGTGTCGGGCCGGAACAGTTGCAGCCGCCTGAAGCCTGCCGCGCGAACGCGACGGTGCGGCGCAAGCCAGAAGGCTTTCTGCCTGTTTGCGTTCTTCCGGCGTAAAAAGCACCTGAAACTCCGGCCGTAGCATCAAAGCCTCCATGGAGAATTCCGACAATCCGTGCTTCTGCAGTGTTTGCAACCCCGTCAGACCCGGCTGTTGCAGCAACATTCGGGCTGCAGCCACAGCCCCGGACAGGAGAACGGACCGACGCAGCAGCACCGCGCGGAAACCCAAAGATGCGCAACGATCGTAGAGCGCCAGCATTTCCGCAGCGAAATCGATCTGTGCATGTTGGCCGGTCGTGGATCTGCGACTCACTCCAGTGTTCCTGTTCATCACATTGAGCCCCGACACGCCTTTTCTTCTCTCGTATCGACACAGTCCATACCAGAGGTTCTGCATAATATCAGCCCGGCAAATCCTTCGCCCAAACGCGACCTTTCCTTTCGTGTTCCCGCATGGTCAAACGCCGGCCTTTTCGCCTATAGCTGAAGACTGGGAAACGAGGAATCGGGCGATGACGCAAGGGGAGCAGGCGCAGTATCGGCTGGGGCTGGCGCTGGTGGCGTTCTGCGCGCTGGCCTGGTCGTCATCGGGCTTCTTCATCCGGCTGATCGGCGCAGATCTGATGACGATGCTGTTCTGGCGCGGCCTGTTCACCGGCACGGCGGTGATGCTTCTGTTCGTCTGTATCGAGCGCAGTGCGGCCTGGTCGATCCTGAAGACCATGCGGCTGCCCTCGCTTCTCGTCATGATCTTTTCCGCATCTGGCATGATCACCGGCCTCGGCGCGATGCGCTACACCACGGTCGCCGATGCGATGGTGATCTATGCGACGGTGCCGTTCGTGACCGCAGGCGTCGCCTATCTCGTCATCGGCGAGAAACCGAGCCGCTCGACGCTGATTGCCAGCGGCGTGGCGCTCATCGGGGTTGTCATCATGCTGGCGGATACACGCGGCGGCAGTGGTACGCTGACCGGCAAGCTGCTCGCGATCGGCATGACGCTGAGCATGGCGGGCCTCGCCACGACGATGCGCCGCCACCGCGGCGTGCCGCTCCTGCCGGCCATGGGCGCCTCCGCCTGGCTCTGCTCGGCGGTCACCTTCTGGTTTGCCCGGCCGCTTGGCATCACGCCTGTCGATCTCGGCCTCACCGCGCTTTTCGGCGTGTTCCAGAATGCGCTCGGCCTCATCCTTTATACATTCGGCTCGCGCCGTATACCGGCGGCGGAAGCAACGCTGATTGCTGCGCTCGAGGTGCCGCTTGCGCCCTTCTGGGTCTGGGCCGTGTTTGGCGAGACGCCGGGCCGCGCAACGCTGATCGGCGGCCTCATCGTGCTGACGGCCCTGTTCGGGCATATCACGTCGGAAGTCCGCCGCACGCGCATCATCATCCCGACCGTCGTCTGACACCGGCCGCATTCCAATGAAAAAACCGGCGGATCGCTCCGCCGGTTTTCGTCATGTCATCAAACAATCTGCAGACAGGCTCAGGCGAGCGTGACTTCGACTTCCGTCGAGGTGCGCATGGCGTGGCTGTAGGGGCAGACGATGTGGGCGGCGGCCACCAGCTTTTCGGCAACAGTGCGGTCGATGCCCGGCAGAGAGGCGACGAGGGAGACTTCGATGCCGAAGCCGGTGCCGTCGTCGCGCGGGCCGATGCCGACAGTCGCCGTAATCGTCGTGTCACCGGAGAGCTTTACCTTCTCCTTGCCGGCAACATAGTGCAGCGCGCCGAGGAAGCAGGCGGAATAGCCGGTCGCAAACAGCTGCTCCGGATTGGTGCCCTTGGCGCCGTCGCCGCCGAGTTCCTTCGGAACCGTCAGCGTCACGTCGAGAACGCCATCGGCCGTGGTTGCGCGACCCGAACGGCCGCCACCGGTGGCGGTGGACTTGGTGGTGTAGAGAATGGGCATGTGCGTCTCCTTCTGGGTATAAATTGGCGATGGATTCTATGTAGCGCAAAATTAAATTGTGTGCAAGTTAATTTTGCAAATTGCAATTTTTCCACCGATTTGCGATCATGCTGCGATGAAACAAGCGACGGACACAAAGCCCCCACTGCCTGATGATGCGCTGGCGCTTGGCCAGCAGCTGTGTTTTGCTGTTTATTCCGTCGCCCATGCCTTCAACCGGACCTACAAGCCGCTGCTCGACCGCTTCGGCCTGACCTATCCGCAATATCTCGTGCTGCTGGCGCTCTGGCAGACAGACGGCATCACCGTCAAAACGCTGGGCGCGGAACTCGGGCTCGATTCCGGCACGCTCTCTCCGCTCCTGAAGCGCCTCGAAGCGGCAGGCTTCGTCGATCGGACCCGCGACAAGAGTGATGAGCGCCAGGTGCTGGTCAGCCTGACGGACAAGGGGCAGGATCTGAAAAGCGAAGCGTTCGGCATTCTCATGGAGATCGGCAAGGCAACCGGCTGCAGCATGGAAGAGGCCGGCGCCCTGCGCGACGCACTGCACGACCTGACGCTGCATCTCGACACTGGATCTCCGGACGAACGGCACGACTGACCCCTGTACCGACGCCAGGTCCGTCTGGATTTCTGGAACATCACTGCTCGAATCATGCCCGTTCCGATGTTTCGGCGTGGCTGGCCGCCGCGTCGAACGGGTTGACCGAGGGAGTGCGTCGCTTTCCGGCTTCCCGGCTTTTGGATCGTCCGTATAGGTCAGATTGGCAGAATCGAGACGTAAACTGCTTTTAAAATACAACCAAAACGCTACTATAGTTCGACTGCTTCGCAATGAAGGAGGACGGTTCGTTGCGGTACGCGCACATTTCGAAAATAGCAGCACAATCGATTGGCTGGGTCTGCATGGCCGTCGCTGGTATGGTGCTGATCTTGTGGCTGACACGCTCGGCAGCGCTCGCACAGTCCACCCCGATGCTGTACGCTATGCAATTCAACACCGCCTTGTGTTTTGCTGCGACCGGTCTGGCCTTCTTTCTTGGCGTGGCCAATAACCGGCAACCGACCGTCGTGATCATTTTGTGTACGGTGACGGCCAGTATCGCGATTGCCAATCTCTTCCAGCACATCTTCAGCGCCGATTTCGGCATCGACACGCTGTTGTACGAACCGTTCATCACCGTTAGGACCAATCGCCCGGGACGAATGGCTGCGAATACCGCGATGTGTTTGGTTCTTGTCGACGCCGCAATCATCACAACAACGATCCTCGGGCGCAATTCGCTCGCGCGGATCGCATACGGACTGATCGTCTTCGTGATCGCCGGCAGCGCGCTGCTCGGCTATGCCATCGGTGTCGAATCCTCGCATGACTGGCGGCCGCTTGCGCAGATGTCGCCGCAAACCGCCTTCTGCTTCTTTCTGCTTGCGAGCGGCCTGATCTTCATCGGCGCGAAGGACAGGGGTTATCCGCGCTCGACCATTGCCGCCACGCTCGGCGCAGTCACCTATCTGCTGCTTGTGCTGCTCGCCTATATGGAAATGCTCAACCAGGATAAGAAGTTGGCGGAATTGCTCGAGGCAGGCAGCGTCAATCCGCGTTCGACGCTGCTCGGCATCGTGCTTCTCTCAGGCATTCTTTATGCCGGGATGATCGTCTACGGCTTTCGCAGTTCGCAGATGTACAAGGATGTAGCCAGCCAGTTGCGGGAAAGCGAAAAGCGGCTGGCGGCGATTATCGAGACTGCCGTTGACGGTTTCATCACCATCGATGGCCGCGGCAAGGTGATTGCCGTCAATCCGGCCTGCGAGAAGATCTTCGGCTATCGCGCCGAGGAAATCCTGCAGCAGAACGTCAATATGCTGATGCCGGCCCCCTATCACGCGGCCCACGACCAGTACCTGGACAACTACAAGTCGACCGGCCGCGCCAAGATCATCGGCATCGGCCGGGAAGTCGAGGGCCGGCGCAAGGACGGCTCGACCTTTCCGCTTGACCTCTCCGTCGCGAAAGTCGAACTCGACGACCAGCTGATCTATAGCGGCATCGTGCGCGACATTTCCGAGCGCAAGAAATACGAGAAGGACATTCTCGAGGCCAATGCCGAGCTGGAAGAATTTTCCTACCGGACATCGCACGACCTGCGCTCGCCGATCGCCTCGTCGCTGGGGCTGCTGAGCATCGCCCGCGACATGATCGACACCGGCGAGACGGAGGAGCTGAAACCGGTGCTTGGGCGGATCGAAAGCAGCTTCCGCAAGCTCGACCACCTGATCCAGAACATCATTTCGCTGACGCGGACAAAGGCGATGGAGGAGGCAGAGAGCCGCATACCGATCGCGCTTGCCGTGCGCGAGGCCCTTGAACGGCTGCACTACATGGAAAACGCCGGGCGCCTGCGCATCGACATCACCATCGATGACGATCTGACGATCCTGCGCAAGGCCAGCCGTTTCCAGATCATCATCGACAATCTCCTGTCAAACGCCATCAAGTATCAGGATCCGGTACAGGCCCATCCGGAAATCCGCATCGGGGCCGCGATCAAAGGCGACAACCTCGTCCTGACCGTTGCCGACAATGGCCTTGGCGTCGAGCCCGGCATGGAGCATCTGCTCTTCCAGATGTTCAAGCGCCTGCATCCGCAACATTCGTTCGGCAGCGGTCTCGGCCTCTATATCCTGAAGAAAAGCGTGGAGCAGCTCGGCGGCACCGTCGCCTATAACCGGCTGCAGGCAGGGAGCCTTTTCACCGTGACCTTACCGGAGAAGAAACATCATGCGCATTAAATCCATTCTCACGGTCGACGACGATGAAAACGACCTATTCATCTGCGCCTATACGATCCGCAAGTTCGATCCCGGTGTCACAACGCTGAAGGCCATGAACGGCCGCGATGCGCTGGCGGTTTTGAGGACAACGACGCCGGATGCGATCATCCTCGACATCAACATGCCGGTCATGAACGGCTTCGAGTTTCTCGAACACTATGCGCGCGAATTTTCCGTTCATGCGCCTGTGGTCGCCATGCTGACCAGCTCGCATTTGAGCGCCGACCGCGAAAGGGCCATGCGCTATCATTTCGTCAAAAGCTATTTCGAGAAGCCCCTGACGCTCTCCAATCTGCGGCTGATGGCCGAATTGCTGGATCTCGAACCAGAAAGCCCGGTCAAACCACCAGAATCGGCGCCTTGACGCGGACGCGACGGTAAAGATCCATCACATCCTGGTTGATCAGGCGCACGCAACCCGACGAGGTCGCCTTGCCGATCGATTGCCATTCCGGCGTTCCATGCAGGCGGTAGAGCGTATCCTGCCCATCCTTGAAGATGTACATGGCGCGTGCCCCCAGCGGGTTTTTAAGCCCCGGAGCCATGCCGCCATTAGCGATCGAATATTCTGCAAGCTGCGGCTGGCGCGCCACCATCTCGTTCGGCGGTTTCCAGCGCGGCCATTCCTGCTTCCACTGGATGACGCCGCGGCCCGACCAGGCAAAGCCTTCGCGGCCGATGCCGACGCCGTAGCGCATGGCCGAGCCGTCGGCCTGGATCAGATAGAGAAAACGATCGGCGGTATCGACGATGATCGTGCCCGGCCGTTCGCCGAACGGATCGGACACCTGCTGGCGATAGAACTGCGGGTCGATCTGCTGGTAGGGAATGGCCGGGATGGAAAAGCCGCCATCCTCTTCAGGTCCGTAGATTCCGGCATAATAGGCGGATTGCATCGGCAGGCCGGTATCTTCAGGCTCCATCCCGACCGGCCCTTCGAGCCTCGACATCAATCGCGGATCTCGATATTGCCCATCCATCTGAGGATCGACCATACCGGGGCCACCCATGCCCGGATTGCGGAAATAGGGGGCCGTCTCTTGGCGGAAACGATCGGTATTCATCGACGAGGTGCATCCGGCAAGGGCTGTGGAAGCGACTGCCAGACCGGACATGCCGAGAAACTGGCGGCGGGACGGGGACGGTGGAAAAGCCATGGATGTCTTCAGTTCCGGTTCACGCCAGGAGAGGCGCCGCCGCAGAAACACGCAGCAAAATGGTTTGTTCCGGACGTGACCCGGATTATCGGCGCATTTATGGCAAGCCCGGCTGGACCGGGGCTTACGCAGCCGGACCAGAATGCGGACCCCACGCCGACATTTCTCAGGCTGCGTCAGATTCTCCGGTCATGGCCGAAGGATGCCGGACTGAGAATATGTTCTCGAAAGCGCCGGCCGGCAGCGGTTTGCTGAAGAAATAACCCTGGATCTCGTTGCAGCCTGCAGCGCGCAGGAAATCGACCTGCGCCTGGGTTTCCACGCCCTCGGCGATGACCCGCATGTGCAGCTTCTGCGCCAGGGAAATGATGGCGCCGGTGATCGCCATGTCGTCTTCGTCGCCGGGAATATCCTGAACGAAGGAGCGGTCGATCTTCAGGCGGCTGACGGGAAAGCTCTTCAGCGCACTGAGGCTGGAATAACCGGTGCCGAAATCGTCGATCGCCAGTTGTACGCCCAGCGCCTCGAGCTCGTGCATGGTCGCGACCGCCGCCGGCACGTCCTGCATGATCAGGCTTTCGGTCAGTTCCAGTTCGAGATAACGCGCCTCGAGCCCGCTGTCGCGCAGCGCAGCGGCGACACGGCAGACCCAGTTTCTCTCGCTGAACTGCCGGGCCGAAACATTGACGCTGATGAGGATCGGCGGAAGGCCGGCATCCTGCCATGCCTTGTTCTGCCGGCATGCCGCATTCAAGACCCAGTCGCCGATTGCGACGATCAGTCCCGTCTCCTCGGCGAGTGGAATGAACTCGACGGGGGATACCAGGCCGCGTTCTGGATGCTGCCAGCGCACCAGCGATTCAGCTGCGAACACCCGCCCGGTACAAAGGTTTACCTGCGGCTGATAATGCAGCACGAATTCCTGGCGGGCGATGGCATCGCGCAACTCCTCCTGGCGCAGAAGCTTTTCATGGGCCTTGGCCGCCATCTCGATGTTGAAGAGTTGCAGATTGTTGCGGCCGATCTCCTTGGCCCGGTACATGGCAGAATCGGCATTGGCCAACAGGTCGATGGCGGTGACCCCGTGGTCCGGATAACAAACGACGCCCATGCTGCAGGTAACCTGCAGACTGCGGCCGGACAGCGTCATCGGCGCCGCAATGGCGTTGCGGATCTTTTCGAAACGGGACAGGACAAGATCGCGCTCCGTCGGCAGGCCGGTGAGCATGATGATGAATTCGTCTCCACCGACGCGGACGATCATATCCGATTTGCGGACGCAGGCGCGCATCCGGTCGGCCACGATCCGCAGCATCTCGTCGCCCGCATGATGGCCGAGACTGTCGTTGATCAACTTGAAATTATCGAGATCGAGGAAGGCCAACGCCACCCACTGGCCACTGCCCTTCGCCTGCTGCAGGGCGGAAGCGACCTGCGCATCGAACAAAAGGCGGTTCGGCAGGCCGGTCAGCGCATCGTGATGCGCCATGAAGTGAATGCGCTCCTCCGACTGCCGGCGCTCGATGGCAATGCCGGCCAGATGCGCGGCCATCGAGATCAGTTCGTTGTGTTCCTCGGTCGGCAAGCCGGTTTGATGGGAGTAAAGCGCAAAGGTTCCGAGCACCTGCCCCTGATAGGAGCAGATCGGTGTCGACCAGCAGGATCTGTACCCATATTGGGCGATGAGGGGGGCATAATCGGCCCAGAGCGGATCCGTGAGCACGTCGGCAACAAAGACGGGCTCGCCGGTAAAGGCAGCCGTGCCGCAGGATCCGACGTTCGGGCCGATGGCTACGCCATGGATGGCCGCGCAATAAACCGGGTCGAGACTGGGTGCTGCTCCCGTCAGAAGGTGGCGTTTGTCGGGAGACAGCAGCAGGATGGACCCTTTGATCCCCGAGAGCTGCGCCTCGATCAAAAGGATAAGTTCGGTAAAGAACTGTTCGATCGGCGCTCCCGCCGCAATCATCTCAAGCAACCGGGCCTGGCCAAGCAGCAATTGCTCCGCCCGCTTCCGATCGCTGATATCGCGTGACACGCCGACAACACCGATCGTGGTGCCCTGCTTGTTGCGCAGCGGCAGTTTCGACGTCATCAGCCAGCGTTCGATACCCTTGGTGACGACCGCTCGTTCCTCTATGCCGAAAATGGGTTCACCTGTTTCTATGACCCGGCGTTCGGCTGCTGCAAATTTGGCGGCGTCCTCGACCGGGTGAAGATCGAAGTCGGTCTTGCCGATAATTTCCTGCATGGTCTCGAAGCCATTGTCCGAGACGGTCGCCTGATTGGCGACGAGAAACCGGCCCTCAAGATCCTTGGCGTAGATGTAGTCAGGGATGTGGTTGATCATCGTTTCAAGCCAGAAATGGCGATCGGCGATGTTGGGTTCGGGCGCAAGCATGCGGGACGCTTCGGCGGCCAGACGGTTGCTGGCATCGATCAGCCGACGCGTATCCTCGTTGCTGGCTGCCCTGGCTCCGATATCGCCACGATAACGGGTCATGTTCTTTGTCAAGCACAGCCTCCAAAGACCAAAATTCGTCTGTTTATTCCCCCGGGTACAGTTCATAACAGCCAGAGGTTATCCTTCCATAAAGATGAAGCTACGAGATCTGGCGTCCAGGCGATTCGAAACGGTCGTTTTCGGACCTCAAGAAGCCCGGCGCAACCGGCGATGGCTCATTCCGGCACAGGGGCCGTGGCACGGTTTGTGCTTTGAAACGCCGAAAGGGATACGTCATGCTCACGCGCCGCCTGTTCATTAGCTCTGCCGCATTGACAGGCCTCGCGACGGTTTCGGAGCGACGACCGGCATGGTCGGCCAGCACCGAAGGACTGCGTGGCTCGATCGACATCGCGCCCTATGGCCTGACGCCCGGGGTCGGAGTGGATCAGGGCGACGCACTCAACCGGCTGTTGCGCGATGCGGCCTCGTCCGGCATGCAGGCCGTGCTGCCGGCCGGAGACTACGTGGTTTCCGGGGTCGAACTCCCCGAAGGCATCGACCTGTCCGGAACCGCCGGTGCGACCAGGCTGGTTCATGGCGGCGGCGGATTTGCGCTGTCCGGGCGCGATCTGAAGCGCGCCCGGTTGACCGGCCTCACCATCGACGGTGGTTCGCAGCCGCTTGGCAGCGATGCGGGCGGCCTTCTGCATCTGCAGAACATCGCAGCCATGACGATCGAGGACTGCGAAATCACGGGTTCGCCGAAGCATGGAATCCACGCCGAAGGCTGCGGCGGGCGGCTGACCGGCAACCGCATGACGGCGGCCGGCATGGCAGGCCTCTATGCACTCGACAGCCGCGACCTCTCGATCACCGGAAACACTGTGTCCGACTGCGGCAGTGGCGGCATTCTCGTGCATCGCCAGACAGTGGGTGAAGACGGCACCATGATTGCCGGCAATCGGGTGATGCGGATTGCCGCGACCGAAGGCGGCACCGGGGAAAACGGCAACGGCATCAATCTCTTCCGCGCAGCCAATGTGATGGTCACCGGCAATCATGTTTCCGACTGTGCCTTTTCCGCCATCCGCGCCAATGCCGCCACCAATGTGCAGATCACCGGCAACCAGTGCCTGCGGTCCGGGGAGACGGCGATCTATTCGGAATTCGGTTTCGAAGGCGCGATCGTATCCGACAACCTGATCGATGGCGCCGCCAACGGCATCCTGATCGTCAACTTCAACGAGGGCGGACGGCTGGCCGTGGTCAATGGCAATGTTGTGCGCAATCTGAAACTGGACGGCCCCTACGTCCATGACGGCGCCGGCTTCGGCTTCGGCATCGCGGTGGAGGCCGATACGGTGGTTTCCGGCAATGTCATCGAGGACGCCCCGAAATACGGGCTGATGCTGGGCTGGGGTCCGTACCTGCGCAATGTCGTCGCCACCGGCAATCTGGTGCGCAAGGCGCAGATCGGCTGCGCCGTCACCGTCGTCGAGGATGCAGGAACGGCGCTGATTGCCGACAACCTGTTTCAGGATGTGCCCGGCGGCGGCATCGTCGGCTTCCGCTGGAACGAGAATGTCACCGGCGACCTCATGGCCGCCGGCAGCGAAATGTTCAGGCACCTGACGCTTCAGGGCAATCGGATCGGCTGATATCAGCTGCCGATGCGCAGCGGCCCGACCATCAGCGACAGGCGCCCCGCCATCTGATCGACGACGATCATGGCGACGATCGCGAGCCCGGTCAGCGGGAACGCGAGACCGAAGACGATGGCAAGCGTCCAGAGCCCGATATAGACGCTCCAACGCTCCGGCATCGGCGGCACGCCAAGACGTCCCGTGGGACGGCGCTTCCACCACATGACGACGGCGGAGACGCAGGTAAGGATGATCGCAAGGCAGGTTGCCAGCATCAGAAGCTGGTTGAAAAGGCCCCATTCCTGTCCGAGATGAACATTGATGCCCCATTCGATGGCCCGGCCCACGGCCGGATACTGGCGCCACGCAATATCGACCAGCGGCTTGCCGGAATACTGGTCGATGTGGATCGTGCGTTCATAGGCCAGATTGTCCGGAAAGATCGCGGCCGTGAACACGCCGGTCTCGCCGGAGGGCAGTGCCATTTCGTAGCCGGGCAGCATTCCGGCCCGATCGGCAATCTCGACCGCCCGGTCGAGACCGATGGAGGCAACCGGCCCCTTGACCTGCGCCACAACCATCGATGCCGGCACCGGCGCGTTCTCGATCAGCCAGCCCGCCTCGGACAACACGTCTTTCGAGACCTTGGTCGATGGCGGAACGTCGTCCCAGAGTGCTGCCGGATAGCCATAGCCCGCTGCGGTCAGTGTGGAATTGACGTTCGAGCCCCAGTAGCCGGACCAGAGCAGGCCGGTAAACGCCATGAAAACGATGAGCGCTGCCGAGAAGATGCCGGTCACGGCATGCAGATCACGCCAGAATACCCGCCGGCTGGCTGTTCCCCGGATGGTGACGACACCGCCCGTCTGCTGGCGCGGCCACCAGAGGAAAATGCCGGTGAAGACGAGCAGGATGGCAAAGCCGGCAACGATCTCGATGATCCGTTCCACCGGTTTTCCGAAATAATCCAGGCTGTGCAGATCCTCGACGACCTGGTTGAACTCCTGCGCGGCAACGACCTGATCGAGCACGGCACCGCTATAGGGATTGACGAAGACCAGCGTGCCGCCGGCAGCGGCGCTGAGCGTCACCCTGGCGGAGCGGTCCGGTCCCGCCGGCGTGCGGTAGGCGGTAACGGGTGCACCAGGAAGGGCTGCCATCGCCTTTCCGACGATCACCGAAGGCGCAAGGGGCGTCCCTTCCGGCTCGACGACATTGCGGTGGGCAAAGAATGTCTGGTCGATTTCCTCGTCGAACAGATAGATCGAGCCGGTGATGGCAAGATTGAGCAGGAACGGAATGACGAGCAGGCCGGCGAAGAAATGCCAGCGCCAGATGGCCCGGTAGAGCGATAGGCGGCCGGGTGCCGCGACCGCGCGGTTCACGCCCGGCGAGGCGGTGTTTTCGATGGTCATGATGGGTTCTCGATAGTGCAACGCCCAGGGCCGCAGCGCGGCGGCCGTCATGGGCGGATGGATGAAAGGGTGCGGGTTCAGGGATCGCGGCACGGACGCAAGACCGTCAGGCTGCGGCGTTTTCCGTGAAAGGCGGGGCTCTTGCGCCCAGGCCGGGATCGAGAACCGGCGGCAGGATCGAATGGTAGACAGGCAACGCAGCCCCGGATGGCCGACGTGTATTGCTGCGTACCGCGGCGAGGCGAGCCTGCGGCAAGGTGGCAGCGACGGAGAGACAGCAGGTGCCGCAATCATGGCCGGTGCGATGGTCTCCGCCGGAATGATCGCCGCCCGCAAGGTCGCCGGTCAGGCAGAGATCGGGAAGCGATCCGTCCGGCAGGACATAATCAGAGATATCCGCCGGCAGGGTGCTGGCAACGGGATGGTGGGAAATGCCCGACAACAGCAAGGCGAGCGCGCAAAACATGCCCGCTACCCAGTGCCGCATCTGCCGCGTTCGACCGTTCATTCCGGTTCCGCCAATCCGTCTTCGCGAAGCGCTGTAGCCGGAGGGGGCGGCGAAATCAATGCCACAGAACGAGCCTTGTTTTCCGCAGCATCAAAACATTTCATGCCAGGCATCACCGCCAGCCGCTTCCTTCAGCCGATGCCTTTTCCTAGGGTGCGACGACAGGAAACATCAGGGAAGAACCAACATGCTGACGATTTATGGCGTTTACCGCTCGCGCGCCTCGCGCAACTACTGGATGGCGCGGGAACTCGATCTTCCCTTCACCGCCGTTCCCGTCATCCAGGCCCGGCGCCTTGCCGACCCGCTTGCCGCCGACGCACCGCTCAACACGAAATCGCCGGCCTTCCTCGCGATCAATCCGATGGGCCTGATCCCGTCGATCGAGGACGACGGCCTGATCCTGCACGAATCGCTGGCCATCAACCTCTATCTCGCGCGCAAACATGGCGGCCCCTTGTCGGGACAGACGATCGAGGAGGAAGGCCTGATCACCAGCTGGACGATGTGGGCGGCGACGGCGGTCGAACCGCATGCCGTGAAGATCGTGCTTGCCCATGACAACGGCATTCAGGACAGCCCGGCCGGCAAGGTGATCATCAGCGATGCCTCGACCGCACTCGAAAAGGCTTTTGCAGTGCTCGAGGCGCAACTGTCGCAGTTCGGTCATGTCGCAGCCGATCGCTTCACCGTTGCCGATCTCAATCTCGCGGAAGTCTTCCGCTACACGATGAGCCAGACGGCGCTGTTCGAGGCTGCGCCGCGCGTCAAGGCCTGGCTCGCGCTCTGCCAGTCGCGCCCGGCATTCCGGGCGATGATGGATGGGCGCCTGCGGGAACCCGAATAGCATCAGTCGATCTGGCGCATGGTCCTTTCGATCTCGTCGCGGACCCAGGTCTTGAAGGCGGTGACGACCGTCGTCTCGCGGCGCGCCGGCGAGGTCACGAAATAATGGCCGAAGCCGGTTTTCGCCCGGATGCGAAACGGCGCCTGCAATCGACCGTCGATCAAAGAATCGCCTGCCAGCGTCTGCCAGGCGAGCATGACCCCCTGCCCGGCAATCGCCGCGTCGATGCACAAAGACGCCTCGTTGAACACGTGGCGCACCTTCATTTGCGCGCCTGATAGCCCGACCGTGCGCAACCAAGTCTCCCACGAGAACATCGACCGGGCGTCGATCACCGCCGAACACTGCAGAATATCTGCAGGCTGGCGCAGGGTTTTTGCTATCGCCGGCGAGCAGACGGGAAAAACCTCCTGGGCCAGCAGCGGCTCGACCCGCAGGCCCGGCCACTCGCCTGTACCGACGCGGATGCCGATATCGACATCGGAGGTTTCCAGGTTGGCCAACTTCGTCGTCGCATCGATGCGCAGGCTGATATCGGGATGCGCAAGCGCGAACCGATCAAGCCGCGAAACCAGCCAGCGCGCGGCAAACACCGGCGCCACGGAGATCGTCAGGATTTTTTCGTCCCGCCGCCGCACGGAGGCAACGGCCTGATCGAGCAGTTCGAAGCCGCCTTTCAGCCGCGGCATCAGGCTTTCGCCCGCCGGCGTCAGCACGAGGCCGCGCGGGCCACGGTCAAACAACACCCGCTGCAATTGCTGTTCCGTCTTGATGATCTGCTGGCTGACGGCCCCGATCGTCACGCCAAGCTCGTCGGCTGCCGCCTTCAGCGAGCCGAGCCGGCCGGTCGCCTCGACGGCACGCAACCCGTTCAGATGCACCGCGTTGATGTTCTTCATATAGTTTTTCTATAGCAATGTGCCAGCAATCTCAATTGCGAAATGGACGCGCAGCGACGATGATCGGCACCATGAAAAGGAGGATTGCCATGGCGACCCTACGCTCGATGCTCATCGATTTTCTGGCCGGCCGCGCAACGCAGCCCAGCGACGAGAGGATCTGGATCCGCGATCCGCTGCGCCATCCATCTCTTGCCCGGATGGACCAGCGAGAACTCGGCGACCTGCCGATGTCGGGCTTTGCGCGCCCGGGGCCGGTCGCAGTTGCCGCCAGCGACGCTGTTCTGCCGGCAAAACCACAACACCGGCTGCCGCCGGCTGGAGAAAAACTGCGCCGGGCCTGCTGAAAGCGGCAATGCCGTCAGCCGTTCGGTACCGCCAGATCCGGGATCCGGTCGATTAGCCGGACACCGCATGAATGGCCCTGACCGCGGGGCGCTGCGCCATGCGGCTGCGATGCTCGAGCACATTTGGAAAACGCGCCGGATCGACGCCATCGGCCTCCAGCCATCCGGCCATGGTGTAGAGGTAGGCATCGGCGACCGTATAGTCCTGCCCCATGACCCACGGGCCGGCCAGCATCGTCGTTTCGATGAGATCGAAACAGGCAGCCATCGTCTGCGGCACCTTCTGCTTCATCGTCTCGATGGCCGCGGCATCATCCGTCCAGCGGCTGCCACGACGACCATGGGCGTGGGCGACGTGAACCGTCGAGCAGAGGTAGCTATTGAAGGACTGCAGGCGCGCGAATTCGAAAGGATCGTCGAGCGGCGCGAGATTGGCCGCCGGGAAACTTTGAGCCAGGAAGGCAAGGATCGCCGGCGTCTCGGTGATGATGCCGCGATCGGTGACCAGCGCCGGCACCCGCCCCTTGGGGTTCAACGCCAGGAATTCCGGCGACGTCTGCTGCTGCACCGAGAAATCGACACGCCGCGCCTCATAGGTTGCGCCGATCTCTTCGAGCACGATATGCGCAGCCAGCGAACAGGTTCCGGGTGCGTAGAAAAGCGTCAGCATACGAGGTCCTCCATTCATCGGCCGGGCCAGAACGGCCTTTGCCAAGGCGTAACATTGGCTCCTGGCGAAGGCCAGCCGATGATCGCGGTTCACGCAGTCTTGACGACCGCGCAGCCCGGCACGTCTTCCAGCCGATGATAGACCGGAATGCCGCGTTCGGTCGCGATCCGCACGTCGTTGTCGGCCCCCTTGGAAGCGCCGGGAAGCCGCAGCACGGCATCGCAGAGCGCCAGCAACCGCCCCGCGACCGGATGGAAAATCTCTTCGTAGAGCGCATCGCCGACATGTCGGCCGCCGGCCGCATGCCAGATCGGCAACGCCACCCACTCGCCGATCATCGGCACATGGCCGGCCGCAAACAGCGCATGCGACGGCGCTTCCAGAACCTTCAGATTGGCCGCCATCTTTTCCGGGTCGTCATTGGTGCCAGAGCGATAGGGGCCGGCGATCAGGATCAGCATGGATTTTCCTCTCATATTTGCACGATAATTCCAGTTATTTCTGGATATTTTTCTTTAATCATGCAAAATAACGCAGAGTCAAGGAGCGGAATAACCATGCTGACATCACAGAGACGGGCGCTGATCACGACACGACTGGCCAGCGACGGACAACTCGTGGCCAAGGCACTGGCGGACGAGCTCGGCCTTTCCGAAGACACGATCCGGCGAGACCTGCGCGACATGGCGGCGGACGGCCTGCTACAGCGCGTGCATGGCGGAGCCTTGCCGCTGCAACCGCCACTGCCCGATTTTTCCGAACGTCAGACCATGGCCAGCGCAGCGAAACGTGACCTCGGCAGAAGGGCGGCCGGCATGATCAAGCCGGGCCATCTCGTCTTCCTCGATGGCGGCACGACCAATGCCGAGATCGCCCGCGCCCTGCCCCGCAATCTTGCCGTCACCATCGCCACCCACAGCCCGACGATCGCCGCAGAGCTTGTGCGGCACGCGGCGGAGGTGATCCTGATCGGCGGCAGGCTCTACAAGCATTCGATGGTAGCGACTGGCGCCGCGACACTGGCCGCGATCGAGGCCATGCGGCCGGACATCTTCTTTATGGGCGTGACCGCGCTGCACCCCGCCCACGGCCTGTCCACCGGCGATTTCGAGGAGGCCGCGATCAAGCGCGCGATCGCTGGACAATCGGCCGAAACCTTCGTCGCCGCCACACCTGAGAAATTCGGCGCCACCTCGCCGCACCGGATCATGCCGGTTGAACGCCTGGCGGGATTGATCGTGCAGCAGGGCATGGACGAGGAGACGCTTGCGCCCTATCGCGGCATGGCGCTGCAGGTGATTGGGGCTTGACGGGATAGGGCAGCAACAATCTTCACAGCGAAATACCACTAACCCAGCGCATCGGCGACTAAACCTCGGCGATGCGCTTGCTCATGTTGATGCCGGTGGTGTGGAAGCCGGATGTCTCGTAGACGTGTCGGGCACGGCTGTTGTCGGCGGCGACGCGGAGGCGGAGGTCCGTGATGCCTTCTGCGGCAAGACGGTCCTCGATGAGGCTGAGCGCCGTCCTGCCGAAGCCCTGACCCTGATGGGCGGGCAGGATGTGAAAATCGCAGATGAAGGCAGACCTGGCGGCGGTGTCCGGCCGATACCAGACATAACCGACGATGCCGTCGCCATCGTTGACGATGCAAAGCAGCACCTCGCCGGGCGTTCCCGGTCCTGCAGGCAGATCGTCGGCAATTTCGCGGCTGGCGCGTGCGAAGGCCTCCGCATCGGAAACACCGTAATTCGCCGCGATTTCGGCCGCGTAATCCGGCACGAAATAGGCGAGATAGGCGATAAATTCCGGATCTCGCATGGGCCGCAAGGCCAGCATTGTCAGAGCCCCCTGCCGGATTTTGCGCCGGCCATCAGCGCGTGAACGCGTCGGTTACGCGCACGTCGCCGACGGCGATGCCGTTCCAGTTGCGCATCGTGTGATTGGCCTGCGCCATCAGGCTCGCGTGGATATCGGGTTCGTCGGCAAAGAAGCGGCCCAGCGTCGCGGCCACCATGGCTTCGGCGGCGCGGGTGGTGCCGTCCTCGCACTTCAGTGCAATGGCGATGCCCTTTTCCGGGATGGCGGCGCAGAAAACGCCTTCCGCACCGGTCTTGGCAAAGATGCGGCCGGGCGCCGTGTTCATCAGCCGGGTACAGGCGCGGCCAGTACCGGCGACGTAGAAAGGTTCGGCCATGCAGGCCTCCATCAGCCGCCGCGAAGCGCGCGCGCGAACGGGTTCCAGCCCCGTGCCGGTCGCCATTTTCGCAAAGCCATGGGCGAGTTTGTTCAACGGGACGGCATAGGTGGGGATCGAGCAGCCGTCGACGCCGCAATTGTCTTCAGCCAGCGCAGCGCCCGTCAGCGCCTCCATGACGCCGCGGATCTCCTGCTGGACCGGATGTTCGTAGGCGACATAGCCTTTGGTTTCGGTGCCGGTGTGGCAGGCGGCGCAGATGAAGCCGGCATGTTTGCCCGAGCAGTTGTTGTGCAGCGCTGTCGGCTGGGCGAGCGTGCGGGCCTGCTCGATCAGCGGCTTCTCGACGAAGGACCAGTGCGCGCCGCATTCCAGCACAGAGGCATCACGGCCGGCGGCGGCAAGCATGCTGGCGGCCATGGCGACGTGTTCGGGTTCGCCGCTGTGGGAGGCGCAGGCGAGCGCCAACGCCTTTTGCGAAAGCCCATAGGCATCGGCAGCGCCGCTCTCGATCAGCGGCAGCGCCTGCATCGCCTTGCAGGCCGAGCGCGGGAAAACGCCCGCTTCGATATCGCCCAGCGAAAACACCGTCTTGCCATCGCCATCGACGACGATCACCATGCCGCGATGTCGGCTTTCGACGAGATTGCCGCGCGTGACTTCTACCAATACCGGGTTCGACATGATCCTGCCCTCAAAATTCCAAGTTCGAATGCGCTCTTAGCGGAAGTCCTGACGAAACTCACGCAAAACCGGTCCCCTTCATGAGATTTATCCGCAGAATGCTGCTTGCCCTGCTCATCGTCTATCTCCTGCCCGCACTCGCTTCTGCCGGCCTCTGGTATGTCAAGGAGCGGCCGCAAAGCTGGCGTGAAGCGGACTGGACCTCGGCCAAGCTCCTGCCCGCCGCCGGCGACAGCCCCGAGGCTGCGCTCTACGTGTTTTCCGCCCAGACCGGTGGCATGAAGGGTGCCTTTGCCAGCCACTCCTGGATCGTCACCAAACGGGCGGGCGACTACACCTACAATCGCTACGACAAGGTCGGCTGGGGATCGCCGATCCGGCGCAACGGCTATCCGGCCGATGCCCGCTGGTATTCCAACACCCCGCGTCTGGTGACCGCGGTGACCGGAGCGGAAGCCGAGCGGTTGATCCCCAAGGTCGAGCAGGCGATCCAGGACTATCCCTATGCGAAGCCCGGCGGCTATCGCATCTGGCCGGGGCCGAACTCGAATACCTTCGTCGCCTACGTGCTGCGCTTCGTGCCAGAGCTTGGCGTGGTCCTTCCCCCAGATGCCGTCGGCCGCGATTACCTGCCCGAGGGGAAACTGTTTCAGATCGATACAGACGGGCGTGATATGCACGCGACGCTCTATGGGCTGATCGGCTTTTCCGCCGGCCTTCGCAGCGGGCTCGAAGTGCATATGATGGGCCTTGTGGCAGGCATCGACATCCAGAGGCCCGGCCTGAAGATCCCAGCACTCGGCCGTTTCGGCATCTGATAGCGATCCTGATTGATCCAGGCCTTCGGGATATTTCGCTATCAGCCTTTTTTAACGCCGACGCGCTAGGCTCTCGTCAATCGACGCTTTAACGGCCATGGCCGAGCGGTCCGGATCACGCGAAAGACGGCGCCATCTTGAACACAAGGCAGAATCAACATCCGGGTGGATTTCGCCGGGACATTGGTGGACGGGCGATCCGAACGGAGGTTGCCGGTTCGGACAGCAAGCTCGTGGAACTGATCGCCGCCGGTTTCGAGGCGAGCGCCACAGCCGTTGTTCTGTTCGCGCCCGACGATACGATCGCATTCGCCTCCAATGCCTTTGCCGAACTGTACGACGTGCAACCGGATGCCCGCAGCTTTGCCGACGTCATGCGCCATTGTTTCCACGCCGGGAAAGGCCCGAAATTTTCCGCCGACATCGAAACCTGGCTTTTGCGGGCCACAACCAAACGGCGCACGGCACCGCATCGCGCCTTTGAAATCGACATGGCGGACGGGCGCTGGTTCTGGGCGAGCGAAACGAGCTATGCCGGCGGCTGGATGCTGCTCGTGGTCACGGAAATCACCGTGCTTAAATCCAACGAACGCATGCTGCAGATGGCCCGTGACGCGGCCGAGATCGCGGCCGGGACCGACAGCCTCACCGGCCTGCCCAACCGCCGCCATGCCATGACGGCCTTTGCCGATGCCATCGCCCATGCCGACAGGACGGCCTCGCCGCTGTCGCTGGTGCTGATCGACCTCGACCACTTCAAGGCCATCAACGATCGTTTCGGCCACAAGGCCGGCGATGATGTCCTCTGTCACTTTGCCGAAACAGGCCGAAAAATATTGCGCAAGAGCGATCTTCTGGCCCGGATCGGCGGCGAAGAATTCATGTTGCTGATGCCGCATGCGGCGCGGCAGGAAGCCTTGCGGGCAGCGGAGCGCCTGCGCCAGCAGCTTGCGCTTTAACCGCAGATCGCCGGGCTCGACCTCGCCTACACCATGTCGGCCGGGATCGCCGACTATCAGGGCGAGACGCCGGAGAACCTGTTCCAGAAGGCGGACCGGGCGCTGTACGGTGCAAAAAACCGCGGCCGCGACTGCATCGACGTCGCTGACTGACGGCTTCCTTTCAACACATATCGGCAGGCAACAAAAAAGGGCCGCACGAGGCGGCCCTTCCATGAGTTTTGGCCAGATAACAGGCCCGGACCGCATGCCCGCTTTTGGCACGCGACCCGCAGGAAGGCGGGGTTTAGTGCGAGGGCTGCCTCGACAATTCCACCACAATTCCCATGCCGGTCACGAGGCTCGAAATCTCATTGGACATTGGATCACCTTCCTTTCGTTACGTTAATCGTACGTTGAAGGTAGTCCGATTCTTGCCGATTGCAAGAGGGCGACCGGATGGCTTTTGTCAGAACGTCATGACGATCTTGCCGATATGATCGCCCGCTTCCATCAACCGGTGCGCTTCGACGACCTGCGCAAAGGGCACGATGGCGTGCATGACAGGCGCGATCTCGCCGTTTTCCAGCAGCGGCCAGACATTGTCCTCGAGATCGTCCCGGATCGCCTCTTTTTCCGATGCCGTGCGCGGCCGCATGGCCGACCCCATGATATGCAGGCGCTTGCCGAGGATCGGCGCAATATTGGCCGTCTCGACCGTGGCGCCGCCGAGGAAGGCGATGATCGACAGGCGCCCATCCTTGGCGAGAGACGCGATGTTGCGCTCGAAATAGGGCGCGCCGACCATGTCGAGGATGACATCGACGCCGCGACCGCCGGTCTCTTCCAGAATGACCGCCTTGAAATCCTCCGTCCTGTAGTTGATCGCCCGCTTCGCGCCGAGTGCCGTGCAGGCATCAGCCTTGTCCTGGCTGCCGACTGTGACGAAGACCTCCGCGCCGAAAGCCTTGGCAAGCTGGATTGCCGTGGTGCCGATGCCGCTCGATCCGCCATGGATCAGGATCGTCTCGCCCTCGACCAGATCGGCCATCTGGAAGACATTGGCCCAGACCGTGAAGAACGTCTCCGGCAGGGCTGCCGCACGGGCGGCGTCATAGCCCTTCGGCCATGGCATGGCCTGCGTTGCCGGCAGGCTGCAAAATTCGGCATAGCCGCCGCCATTGGCGAGACCGCAGACCTTGTCGCCGACGATGAAACCCTCCGTCGCCTCGCCGAGCGCCACCACCTCGCCTGCAACCTCGAGCCCGAGGACCGGGCTGGCGCCCGGCGGCGGCGGATAGTTGCCGAGCCGCTGCAGCACATCCGGCCGGTTGACGCCGGCCGCCTCGACGCGGATGAGGATATCGCCGGGATGGACGGCCGGCAGCGGCCCCTTGGCAAACACCATGTTTTCCGCGGGGCCTGGCTTGGGCAAGGCGACATAGGTCATTTCGGTCGGCAGGGTCACAGGCTTGTCCTCATGATGGTCGTTGCCGTCTATCTAGCGTGGCAGCGGCAAAGGACAAAGGCCGCGATTGCCGATTTTCAGGCCGCGCCGGAAACGCTCCGCAGGAAGCGTTCGAGATGGAATGCGACCTGCAACGGGTCCTCCCAGTGCGGATTGTGTCCGAAGCCGTCCAGAAGGATGGTTTCGGCATCAGGCAAGGCGCTCGCAAGGGCAAGACGATGATCCGCATCGAAGAGCGTGTCCTCGCTCCCGCCGATACAGAGAACCGGCACCGAAATCCGGCTTGCCGTCTGCGTCAGGTCCAGCGTTGAAAACGAATGCAGGATGCCCTGCCAGATGCGCGACGGGATGGCGGCCGCCTCGCAACTCAGGAACCGGAGAAACCCCCGGTCGACGGGGTGCGGACCGGCATGCCAGAGATCGAAGAAGGGATCGGCGGGATCAATCGGATCGCTGAGCCGGCGAATGCCCTCGCTCACCGGGCTTTCCTGCGAAAATGCCGGGCGCAGCGTCCCGGAGATCAGCACGAGTGCTTCGATTTTCGGCGGTAGCAAGCCGCAAAGGACCATGCCGATCATCGCCCCCATCGAATGGCCGATAACGGCGCAACGGCGGATACCGAGCACTTCGACAAGGGCGGCGACATCTTCGGCGAAATCGCCGACCGTCAGCCCGCTGCCGGCCACGGAGCCGCCATGCCCCGGAAGATCGGGCATGATCAGCCGGTAGCCGGCAAGTTGAGGCTCCAGCAAGGAAAAGCTGCGGCTCGTATCGGAATAGCCATGCAGCATCAGCAGGATCGGACCGGGGCCGCCACTGTCGATGAATGTCATCGGCCGGCCGTCAGGCAAATGCAGCATGTGCTTGCGGCCGGCCCAACCGGCCTGATCGACGGGCATCACAGGAACAGTTTTGCCTTGACGACGTCGCGGCCAGACTTGCCGTCGAAACTGGTGACGCCGTCCAGCCAGGCGTCGAGCCGCTGTGGTTCGTCCACCAGGGCCTTCATCGCCGCTTCTTCGTGCGAAAGCCCGTCCGTCATCAGATACGCCATGCCCTTGTTCTCGAAATCGATGTCGAAGGTCAGGTTGGACAGCAGCTTTGCCACGTTCGGGCATTCCTGGAGATAGCCCTTGCGCACCTGCGTCGAGACGGTCGCCGCGCCGAAATCCGGGCCGTAGAACTTGTCGCCACCGGTCAGGTACCGGATATCGAGCGCCGTGTTCATCGGATGCGGCGCCCATCCCTGGAAGACGATGAATTCCTTGTCCTTGGCGTGACGCTGGACTTCGGCCAGCATGCCCTGCTCGCTTGATTCCACCACTTCCCAGCCATCGAGACCCAGCGCCGGATCCTTCGTCGCGTCGATCATCAACTGGTTCGAACCCGGCTCGATGCCGTAGAGCTTCTTTTCGAACTGGTCGGGGAACTTCTGCAGATCGGCGAAATCCCTGACGCCCGCCTCCCAGGCATAGGCAGGAACAGCAAAGGTATATTTTGCACCCTTGAGATTGGTCACGACGTCCTCGACCGATCCGTCTTCCTTGTAGGGCTTGTAATACGTAACCATGGCCGGATCCCAATAGCCGAGGAAGACGTCGAGATCCTTGTTCTTGAGGCTCAGATAGATCACGTCGATGCCGAGCAGCGAACTCTGCGGCTCGTAGCCGAGCGCCTTCAACAGCGTCAGGCCGATGCCGGTGGTGAAGGCGAGATCGTTCCAGCCGGGCTCGGCCATGCGCACGACCTTGCAGCTTTCAGGGTCTGCGGCAAAGGCCGGCAAAGCGACCGTGCCAAGGAGGAGGGAAAGCATGCCCGTCTTCAAATGCTGCATCATCGCGCGTCTCCTTGTATTGACCATCTGGTCGTATAATTGACCCATCGGTCAACAATTGATCTTTGCGGAAGAATTGTCAATGGTGATGCAGGACGAACGGGCACAGGCATGAAACTCACGAAAATCAGCGCGATCCGCCGCAGGGAATTGCGGCAGGCAGCCTTCGAAGTGCTGCAGCAGGAGGGCATGGCCGGCGCGACGCTGGAAAAGGTCGCAACCCATGCCGGCGCCTCGAAAGGCATTGTCCTGCATTACTTCCGCAACAAGCAGGAACTGTTCGAACATGCGATGCGCGAGGCCAACGTCGCCCTCAGCGAAGCCGTCAGCGGGCGCCTGAAACGGGCGACAACGCCCTATGAGCGCCTGGAGGCGGTGATCGAGGGCAATTTCGAGGAACGCTTCTTCCGCCCCTCGATCTGCCATGCCTGGCTTTCGCTTTGCGCCGAGGTGCCGCGGGAACCACAGCTTGCCCGAATCCAGACCGTCATCCATGCGCGTATGCGCTCCAACCTGATGTCGGCGCTCGTCCACCTCCTGCCGCGCGCGGAATGCGAAGCCGTGGCCCTGGCGATCACCGCGCTGATCGACGGGCTGTGGTTGCGGGCCGGGCTTCAATCGCAGGGATTTACCCGCGAGATGGCGCTGGCGCAGATGCGCGATTATCTCCACCACCGGATTCCCCACGGTCCGGAGCGGGGTTAATAGCTGCGGCAAAAGACGAGCGAATCCACGGAATGCTGCGCCGCATGATGGCAAAATTCTGCCGTTTTACAGCGTTGTAAAATTAAGTTTCTTTAATTTGAATTGGCAAATAACCGCGCCTAACGTCCGTCTCGAAACCGGGAAACGCCGGCGGCCGGATGCGCCGCGACACGACGATTTCCGGACGGTTTCACTGTTACGCCCCTTGAACGGGCCGAACTAGGACGACACCCATGCGTGCTCTTCTCACATCACTGACCGTCATGACCGCCATCTCCCTGTCGTCGGCAGCCTTTGCCGCCAGCACCACCGTCGGCACAATCAAGAGCTACGACGCCAAGGCGATGACGCTCACCCTGCGCAACGGCACCGCCTACGCGCTGCCGGCGAATTTCAAGGACCCGGGGCTGAAAATCGGCGAGAAGGTCAAGATCGCCTATGACATCGTGAACAAGAAACACGAAGCATCGGCGGTCACGCTGGTGCAATAGCGGCATCACGTCGGGCATGAGCGTACCCGATCGCGGCTAGACGCTTTGGGATCATGAGGAAACGGGCTGGAATCCATGACGGATTCCGGCCCGTTCTCTTTATGGAGCGATGGAAAAATATACTGCTACTGCTGTCAGGCGCACCCTGCCAGACCGGCCGAATGCGCCTGATGCCGGAGGATCGCTAATCCTGCAGCGGCTCGGAGACCGCTTTCCGGCTGTTCCAATTGGCAAGATACCAGCCGGCAATTTCCGGGCTTGCGATGAACGTCACGTTCTCGACATTGTCGTCTTCCGCCCGCTTCGTGTAATTGTAGGATCCGCCGATCACCAGTTTGCCGTCGATGATGATCAGCTTGTTGTGCGCCACATCCTTCGGATGGTCGATCCAGACCGGAATGCCTGCGGCATGCACCCCATCGGCCCCTGCACCACTGATCTTGTGCTGGCTGTAATCGACGATCGCCTCGACATCGACGCCCCTGGCATGCGCGGCGATCAGCGCATCCAGTATGGTTTTCGCTGTGAATTCATAGGCCTGAACGTGAATGCTGGTCTCGGCTGCATTGATGGCATCGACGATGTGCCCGACGCATTTTTCCGCCGGCACGAAGCAGACGGAAACCGGGGCTTCCACCGGCCCGTGAATCGCATCCTGCGCGGCGCCCGGCGAGACACCCAGGCAAAGCGAGGCCAAACTCAAGGCAATTGCGACTTTGAACATGATCAATCCTCATGGTGTTGCCCCGCGCAAGCCGCGGGAAACCCGGCAGCTTCAACTTTAAGATGAACTACCGGCCAACACAAGATTTTCATCGCAATGCGGGCTTTCTCAGGGCGATGGATCTGCTTCCCATAAACGCGCCCGGTGCCTGAAGCGGCAATCTGGACAGCGTTCACGATCCGCGCGAAAACCGCTTTCAGTAGATGAAGAAATCGGATCGGGTCAGATCGAGGTTCATCCCGAGGATGGCGAACAGCACCGAACCTCCGCTGCCGCTGCCATTGCTGTCGTAGTAAAGTTCGCCAGTATCTTTTTCGTAGATGATCCTGTCGTTACCGTCCTGCGCCAGACCCGTGGAATTCGCCACGAACTGGCTGGACGACAAGGTTCCTGTGCCGGTGATTTTCGTGAAAACATCACTCCTGAGATAGAGCGTATCGTCGTCCGGGCTGAAATCGCTGATCCTATCGACATTCGTCGATCCGCTCAATTTGCTGTTGAAGTAGAAAATATCCTGGCCAAGGCCACCCGAAAGATTGTCGTTGCCGGATCCGCCCAGCAATTTGTCATTGCCGCCGCCCCCGCTCAGGGTATCGTTGCCCTCTTCCCCGTAAAGCGTGTTCTTGGCGTCGTTGCCCGTCAGCTTGTTGTTGCCGACAGTTCCGCGAGCACTTGCAACAGCGTCGTCATAGATTGTCACGTTTTCGATTCCGGCGGCCTGATAATCCCCGAGATCGCGCGAAATCTTGGTATAGATCGTGTCAGAGCCACCAGCGTCGCGGACAGTATCGTTGCCCTCGCCCAGATAAAAGCGATCATTGCCAAGACCGCCGTCCAGCGTGTCGATGACAGAAGCCCCGGAGCCGCCGATCAAGGTGTCGTTGCCGTCGTAACCCCGCAGGACGTTGACGGCGTCATTGCCACGGATAACATTGGCAAGAGCATTGCCGTAACCGTCGATCGCCGCTGCTCCGGTCAATGTCAGGTTCTCGATTTCACCGATCGCCCTCGAACTGGACAGGCTGAAACTGACCGAGGCCTCGACAAGATCCGTCCCGGATCCGCCCGTTGCCAGACTTTCGCTGACGACGTCGGTGGCCGAGTCGAGAACATAGGTATCATTGCCTGACCCGCCATACATCGTCTTGGCGCTCAGCCGGTCATTGCCCGCTTCGCCATAGACTGTGGCAACGTTGTAATCAGTGCCATCCAGGATGTTGTCGAGCTTGTTACCGGTCAGAATCTCAAAGTAGCCATAGGCATTTTCGATATTCTCGGGCAACGTGAAGTAGGCGGCATCCTGCGGCCAACTCTCCATGTCTCGTCTGTCGCCACGCTCCTTGTAAATGGAATCAATTCCTTCGCCGGGACGTTCGATCGCGAGATCGTCAAGTCTGCTGATGTAATAGGTGTCGTCCCCCTTTCCGCCGATCATGACATCGGAACCAGGACCACCATACAAAGTGTCGTTGCCGCCATAGCCGTGCAGGACGTCATCCCCCTGATGACCAATCAAGGTATCCTCGTCTGCGCCCCCGACCAGAAGATCCTTACCTTTTCCCGAAACGATGATGTTCTTTTCTTGCGCACGTCCGTAGATCACCTGATTCGTATCGAGCGTTACATCGCCTTGAAAGTGGTAGCTCGTGGCAATCGAAGTGTTCCCGTCCATAACGGAAAACAAAAGCGTCGCACTGGTCACCACATCGTCGATCGCTGGGCCTTCGTAGCGACTGTACAGGGTCGCATTGAACGTACTTGTAATGCTTTTTGTGAAGGTTCCGGTCTTCACCTGCGAACCGCTGTTCCAGTCGATTTTAAAAGTCGCCACAGCCGAGGATGTGGACGAGATCGAAGAGGTGACGACAAACCGCGCATATTCCGGCTCATTGTAGTCATACTGAAGAAGAAAATTTAGAGAATACAAATACACGATCGTCTCCAATACTATTCAAACTCGTGCATAGCCACTGAATTTCAGTTGTTCCATGATATTGCTCGCTGTTTGCAAGGCAATTTTACTACATCACCAGCCATGTCACCAGCGGTAGTTTCTCCTGATTCATTTCTACATTCATGGATCATAAAAACCATCCGAAACAGGCTGGCGCGATGTTCAGACGGCACGAAACAGGCTGTATTGCTTACCGCGAAACGCACCGGCCAACGCGAGATTTCCATCGCAATCCGGCTTTTCTCGGCGCGGCGGTTCACTTTCGGTTTCCTAAAGGCCGCATCATCAGACCTGCCGCAAGACCGCCATGGAGCGCGCGGTTTGCCTAGAGGCCGGACGGCCCTGCACCGAACGGCCAGAGGGTGAAAAAGTAGCAGTATGCCAGGACTGCCACAGCGATCAGGCCAAGCAGCATGACTCTTGTTTTACCGGATACGCCGTTGGCAACGGATTTATAGCTGTTTTTGACGACCACGGCCTTCTGCACCGGTTTGCCATCCGCGCCCGGCGAAGCAAAATTGAAATGGATTTTCGTGCCACGCGGATGCGGCGCTATATGCGTCACCGTTTTTGTGTTGATGTAGAGCCGACGATTCTGAAGGGAATTGAGTGCGAGCCAAGCCATTGAAATATGTCCTTATCAAAAGAGTACCGTTTAAAGTCGCGACGCATTTGTGACCAGCATTGTGCCCCAACTGATCGACCATGCGTGCCACCATTTTTGGGTGCATGATCGATCTGCATGACCGGGCAGTACAAAACCTCACCTCTCCTGCAACGCCTGTCGCGTCCTGCAGAGCTTGGCGGGGCGCGATCCGCCGCCATCCCCTCGGCCGCGGCGCGATCGAGGCCAAAAGCCCCTCTTGATCAGCGCATATTCCGATGGTATTTCAACCCTCGAAAACAATCTTGAAAGGAGGGCTGCGCATGACTGTATATTTCCGGCACCATCGCCAGCGTGGCCCCGTCAACGCCCTGCAAATGCGTTTGCAGGGCTGACCAGAGGCTGTTTCTCGAACCCCTCATCCTGGTCTGCCCTTCGTGGGACTGCCGGCTCCCTTGCGGCGCTGGCGCATTATAAAACTGCCCGACACGTGCCATTGCCTGCGGCTGTTTGCCCGCACAGCGCGATCGACGGCCAGACCAGAGAACGATCATGAGCCTTCTGAATATCCGCAGTCTCGGCGTGACGCTGAGCAGCCGCCTGTTTTCCGACCTCAACCTGACCGTCCATGCCGGCGACCGGATCGGCCTCGTCGCCGCCAACGGCCGGGGCAAGTCCACGCTTTTGCGCTGCATCGCCGGTCAGATGGAGCAGACCGACGGCGAGATCACCAAAGCCCGTGGCCTGACCATCGGCTATGTCGAGCAGAACGTGCCACCTGACCTGTTCGATCATTCGCTTTATGACGCCGTTCTCGCCGCCCTGCCCGCCGAGCAGCAGTCGAGCGAAAGCTGGCGGGTGGATGTCGCGCTCGAATCGCTGGAGGTGCCGGATGCAATGCGCCTGCGACCGCTGAGGCAGCTGAGCGGCGGTTGGCAGAGGCTCTCGATGCTCGCTCGCATCTGGGTCACCGAGCCCGACATGCTGCTTCTCGACGAGCCGACTAACCATCTCGATCTCGCCCGCATCGGCCAATTGGAGGACTGGCTGAACGCCCTGCCGCGAGACCTGCCGGTCATCATTTCCAGCCACGACCGCGCCTTTCTCGATGCGACGACCAACCGCACTTTGTTCCTGCGGCCGGAGCGATCGCAGATGTTCCCGCTGCCTTATAGCCGCGCCCGGCTCGCGCTCGATGAGGCAGATGCCTCCGAAGAGCGGCTCTACCAGCGCGACATGAAGGCGGCGCAGCAATTGCGCCAGCAGGCGGCCAAGCTCAACAATATCGGCATCAATTCCGGCAGCGACCTTCTCGTGGTCAAAACCAAGCAGCTGAAACAGCGCGCCGACAGGCTGGAAAATGCCGCAAGGCCCGCACATCTGGAACGCTCCGCAGGCACGATCCGGCTCGCCAATCGCGGCACCCATGCGAAGATTTTGGTGACACTGGAGGATGCGGCGGTCACGACGCCGGACGGCACGCTTCTGTTCCGGACCGGCCGCCAGTTCATCTGCCAGGGCGACCGCATCGTACTGCTCGGCGCAAACGGCGCGGGCAAGACAAGGCTCGTCGCGATGTTGCGCCGGGCGATCGCCAATCCGGAGGTGAGCCAGGACGGCATCAAGGCGACGCCCTCGCTGGTGCTTGGCTATGGCGACCAGGCGCTGGCCGATCTCGACGACACGCAGACGCCGATGCACAGCCTCGTGCACCGCTTCGATGTCGGCGACCAGCGGGCGCGGTCGCTGCTGGCTGGCGCCGGACTATCGATGGAGATGCAGGCACGGCCGATCGGGCAATTGTCCGGTGGCCAGAAGGCACGCCTCGGCATGCTGCTCCTGCGGCTGGCGGAACCGAATTTCTACCTGCTCGACGAGCCGACCAACCATCTCGACATCGATGGCCAGGAGGCGCTGGAAGGCGAGCTTCTGGACAAGCAGGCCAGTTGCCTTCTGGTCTCGCACGACCGCTCGTTCGTCCGCACTATCGGCAACCGTTTCTGGCTGATCGACCGGAAGAAGCTCGTTGAACTCGACGGGCCGGAATCGTTCCTTGCCTCGGTCAGAGTTTCGGGCGAGGGTTGATGGTGCGACGGGCCGGCCTTTGACAGGGCCGGCCCAGACGCATCGTTCCTTTAATCCTGCCTGCCGAAGGTTTCGAACACCAGGCCGCTGTCGCTGTCCTTGGCGCGGCTCTTGATTTCGGCGATGCGGGCGCTGACGGCCTGTGTGTCGGAAAACATCAGGCCCTCCGGCAGGCCGACGACGCCGACCGAGCAGCGCATCAGCGGAAACACCGTTTGCTCGCCGCTGCGACCATGCCCCAGCATATAGCCGGCGGCCTGATGGTCCGGCGAATAGAGCTGGCGCACCTCGGCCTTGAAATCGGCCAGCAGCGTCGTCAGCACGGCGTGCAATTCCTCCTGCGTGCTGCCCGAGACGCCGATGAAAAAATCGTCGCCGCCGACATGGCCGAGAAACTTGTCCTCGCCGACGAAGTGCCGGCGCATCAGGGCCGCAAACAGCGAAATCGCCAGATCGCCCTTCTGGAAGCCATAATGATCGTTGAAGGGCTTGAAACTGTCGAAATCGCAATAGCAGAAATAGCGCGCCCGATCGCCATCAAGCACGGCGTCCTGCACATGATCGCGGATGGCGCGATTACCGGGGAGCCCGGTCAGCGGGTTCTGTTCCTGCGCGGTCTTCAGCTGTTTTTCATTGATGATCTTCAAGAGCGAGGAGGCCGAGAGAATGCCGGCATAACGCATGTTTTCCGTGAGGATGACGCAATCGCTGCCGTCCATGCCGGCAAAGATCTTCAGCATCTCCTCGGCCGGCGTCTCAAGGTCGGCGATCGGCGCCGGGCTGACGAAATGCGAGATATGCCGCTGGTAGAGATGGTTCTTCAGGAGATCGCGTCCGAAGGGATGATAGATCATCTCCTTCACATGATATTCGTGCAACACGCCGCGCGGCTCGCCATTGGCATTGAGAACCGGGAAGAAGCTGCGCTGCGGCGACTTGCGAAACAGCTCGAACACGGAATCAAGGCCGTCATTTTCGCGCAGCGCCGGCAGTTGCTCGACCTGCTTGCGGATGAGGATGCTGTCGAGCGAGGCCGGCTGGCGACGGGCATGGCTGCCCTGTTCCAGATGCGGATAGGCCGGCTGAAGGTCTGCCAGATGCACCGTCGGGCGGGCGACGAAATAACCTTGCACCAGATCGCAGCCGAGATCGCGGCAGGTGAGGAATTCCGCCTCGGTCTCGACGCCCTCGGCGATCACCCGCGTGCCGAGCACATGGGCCGTGTTGACCGTGTGTTTGACGAGATGGCGCTTGCGCGGGTTGGTATCGATGCCGGAGATGAAATGCCGGTCGATCTTCACGTAATCGACCGGCTGGTCGCACAGGAGCTTCAGCCCGTTGAAGCCGACGCCGAAATCGTCGATCGCCAGCTTGAAGCCGGCAAGCCGCAGGCGCTTCACCAAGCCGGCAAAATCCGGCATGCGACCGCTGTCGAAGCGCTCGGAAAGCTCGAAGCAGATGGAGGACGGCGGGATGCCGGCGCGCTGCAGATGATTTTCCAAGCGCGCGACCATGTCGCCCTCGGTGCCGATCAGCCGACTGTCGAAATTGACGAAAAGCGTGCGCGAGGCGAAATCCGGCAGGCTGGCGAAACCGGCAAAGGCGCGGCTGTTGATCATGTGCTCCAGCGCCAGCAGCTGACCGGTTTCCTCTGCCTTGTCGAGCAGTTCGAGCGGCGAGGCAAATCCCAGCCGCTCGAAACCGCGCATCAGCGTCTCATAGCCGAACACGGCCCCGGTCGCGACTTCCGCAATCGGCTGGAAGGCATTTTCGATGGCGAGCTTGGCGAGGGTGACGATCTGGTCGCTGCCGAAACGGCGAAGCGAGAGCATTTCGGCGGAAGCGACAACAGGGGCGGCGGCCATGGAAAACTCCGGAAGGCGAGCATAAGATTGCGCGCAGGATCGCCGCGGAGACCTGAATTTTCCGTTGCCGCAACATGACAGTTTGATGAAACTTCAATGACTGCAGGGCTTTAGCTGGCTGCAACCACGACTAGAAGATTATCCGATGCGGTCAGTGCGTGGGTTGGCGACAACGGCCAATTTCCTGGCTTTCTCGTCAAAATCGACGTCTGAAAATTCCCGATAGTCCCGCAATTTTTTTATTGATTGATGGATCAATCAAAAATAAGCTGCGCTCAACAAGGGGAATTTCAATGCCGAAAGTCGGGATGGAACCGGTGCGTCGCAAGGCGCTGGTGGATGCGACGTTGCGGGCCGTGGGCGATCACGGATCGCTGACCGTCAGCATGTCGGAAATCGCCCGCCACGCCGGTGTTTCGGCAGCGCTCGCCCATCATTATTTTGGCTCCAAGGAACAGCTGGTTATCGAGACGATCCGCAGTCTTTTGCGGCAGTTGCGGGTCGATACCGTTGCGGCCCTGAGCCAGGCGACGACGCCGCGCGCGCGCTTGTCGGCGGTGATCCGGGTGAATTTCCAGGCGCACCAGTTTGCGCCCGAGACGGTGGCCGCCTGGCTCGCCTTCTATTCCGAGGCCCAGCGCTCCGAGGAGACCCGCCGGCTGCTGGTCGTCTATGCGCGACGGCTGCGGTCGAATTTTCTTTCCAGCCTCAAGGTGCTGTGCCCGCATGAGGATGCCGCCCGGATCGCCGAGGGCGCCTCCGCTATGATCGATGGGCTCTATCTGCGGCAGGGCCTGAAATCGGCGCCCGTCAGCATCGATGCCTCGATCGCGCTGGTCGAGGATTATGTCACCGCGCATCTGCGCCATGTTTCGACAATCGAAGGACAAAGCCTGTGACTGCGCAGAAGCCCAATATCCTGATCATCATGGTCGACCAGCTGAACGGAAAGTTCTTTCCCGACGGCCCGGCGGATTTTTTGCATGCGCCGCATATGAAGGCGCTGGCCGCCCGCTCCGCGCGGTTCGCCAACAATTATACCTCCTCGCCGCTCTGCGCCCCTGCCCGCGCCTCCTTCATGGCGGGGCAATTGCCGAGCCGCACGCAGGTCTATGACAATGCCGCCGAATACATTTCCTCGATACCGACATTTGCGCACCACCTGCGCCGGGCCGGCTATTACACGGCGCTGTCGGGCAAGATGCACTTCGTCGGGCCGGACCAGCTGCACGGCTTCGAGGAGCGGCTGACGACGGATATCTATCCGGCCGATTTCGGCTGGACACCGGATTACCGCAAGCCCGGCGAGCGCATCGACTGGTGGTACCACAATCTCGGCTCCGTCACCGGCGCCGGCGTCGCCGAAATCACCAACCAGATGGAATATGACGACGAAGTGGCGTTTCTGGCCAACCAGAAGCTCTATCAACTGGCCCGTGAAAACGACGATCAGGGCCGCCGTCCCTGGTGCGTGACAGCGTCCTTTACCCATCCGCACGACCCCTATGTGGCGCGCCGCAAATTCTGGGATCTGTACGAGGGTTGCGACGAGCTTGAGCCGGAGGTCGGCGCGCTGCCGATCGAGCAGCAATGCCCGCATTCGCTGCGCATCATCCATTCCTGCGACTACGTTTCCTTCGACGTGACCCGCGAAAACATCCGCCGCTCGCGCCAGGCCTATTTCGCCAATATTTCCTATCTCGACGAGAAGGTCGGCGAACTGATCGACACGCTGACCCGGACACGGATGCTCGACAACACGATCATCCTGTTCTGCTCCGACCATGGCGACATGCTCGGCGAACGCGGATTGTGGTTCAAGATGAACTTCTTCGAGGGCTCGGCGCGCGTGCCGCTGATGGTGGCCGGCCCGGGCGTCACGCCCGGCCTGCACCTGGCGCCCGTCTCCAATCTCGACGTGACGCCGACGCTCTGCGATCTCGCCGGCATTTCCATGGACGAGATCATGCCCTGGACGGATGGCGAAAGCCTGCGCCCCGTGATCGACGGCGCCGAGCGTGTCTCGCCGGTGCTGATGGAATATGCCGCGGAAGGCTCCTATGCGCCAATGGTCTGCATTCGCGAGGGCAAGTGGAAATACATCCACTGCGCGCTCGATCCGGACCAACTGTTCAATCTGGAAACCGATCCGCTGGAGCTTGTCAACCTTGCCAAGGACCCGACCGATCCCGTCATATCAGCCACGCTGAAGGCGTTTACCGATATGCGCGAGGCGCGCTGGGACATGGCGCAATTCGACGCGGCGGTGCGCGAAAGCCAGGCGCGGCGCTGGGTGGTCTATGAGGCGCTGCGCAACGGCGCCTACTATCCCTGGGATCACCAGCCGCTGCAAAAGGCATCCGAACGCTACATGCGCAACCACATGAACCTCGACAATCTCGAGGATTCCAAACGTTACCCGAGGGGTGAATGACCATGAAAGCCCAACCCAAAGCTTCGCACTTCATCGACGGCGAATATGTCGAGGACACCGCAGGCACGCCCTTCGACAGCCTTTATCCGGCCACCGGCGAGGTGATCGCCCGGCTGCATGCGGCAACGCCGGCCATTGTCGAAAAGGCAATCGCCGCAGCCAAGCGCGCGCAGCCGGAATGGGCGGCGATGAGCCCGACGGCGCGCGGCCGTATCCTGAAGCGCGCCGCCGACATCATGCGCGAGCGTAACCGGGAACTTTCGGAACTTGAGACGCTGGACACAGGCAAGCCGATCCAGGAAACCATCGTCGCCGATCCGACATCAGGCGCTGACGCCTTCGAATTCTTCGGCGGCATTGCCGCATCGGCGCTGAACGGCGACTACATCCCGCTGGGCGGCGACTTCGCCTTTACCAAGCGCGTAGCCCTCGGCGTCTGCGTCGGCATCGGCGCCTGGAATTATCCGCAGCAGATCGCTTGCTGGAAGGGCGCACCGGCGCTGATCTGCGGCAATGCCATGGTTTTCAAGCCTTCGGAAAACACCCCGCTCGGCGCGCTGAAGATCGCCGAAATCCTGATCGAGGCCGGCCTGCCCAAGGGCCTCTACAACGTCATCCAGGGCGACCGGACGACCGGGCCGCTGCTCGTCAACCATCCCGATGTCGCCAAGGTGTCGCTGACGGGCTCGGTCGAAACCGGCAAGAAGGTGGCCGGTGCGGCGGCCTCCAACCTCAAGCATGTGACGATGGAGCTCGGCGGCAAGTCGCCGCTGATCGTCTTCGACGATGCCGATCTCGAAAGCGCCATCGGCGGGGCGATGCTCGGCAATTTCTACTCGACCGGCCAGGTCTGCTCGAACGGCACCCGCGTCTTCGTCCAGAAGGGCATCAAGGACCGTTTCCTTACGCGGCTCAAGGAACGCACCGAAAAGATCGTCATCGGCGACCCGATGGACGAGGCGACGCAGTTCGGCCCGATGGTCTCGAAGGCGCAACTCGACAAGGTCTTCTCCTATATCGAAAAGGGCAAGGCCGAGGGCGCAACGCTTCTGACCGGCGGCGGCATTCCGAATTCCGTCTCGTCGGCCGGCAACTATATCCAGCCGACCGTCTTTGCCGACGTCACCGACGACATGACCATCTGCCGCGAGGAGATTTTCGGACCGGTGATGTGCGTGCTCGATTTCGACAGCGAAGACGAGGTCGTTGCCCGTGCAAATGCTACGGAGTTCGGCCTCTCCGCCGGTGTCTTCACATCCGACCTCACCCGCGGCCACCGCGTCGCGGACGCACTGGAAGCCGGCACGCTGTGGATCAACGCCTACAATCTGGCACCGGTGGAAGTGCCGTTTGGCGGTTCCAAGCAATCCGGCTTCGGTCGTGAGAACTCTATTGCTGCGCTGAACCACTACAGTGAGCTGAAGAGTGTCTATGTGGCGATGGGCAAGGTCGATTCGCCGTATTGAGATTTTACTGCCTCTTCTCCCCGACGGGGAGAAGTGCCGAGCGCATGCGAGGCGATGAGGGGGCGGTACGCTTCAACTTTGAGGCTCCCCCTCATCCGGCCCTGCGGGCCACCTTCTCCCCGGTGGGGAGAAGAGGCAGCCAGACCCTATAACTCGACACCAGAAGCCACCAAAGGCGGATGCTGGGATAAGAAAGATCACCGCCATGCACCAGGCAGACTACATCATCATCGGTTCCGGCTCCGCGGGCTCGGCGCTTGCCTATCGTCTTTCCGAGGATGGCAAGAACACTGTTCTCGTGCTGGAGTTCGGCGGCACCGATTTCGGGCCGTTCATCCAGATGCCGGCGGCGCTGGCCTGGCCGATGAGCATGAGCCGCTATAACTGGGGTTATCTCTCCGAGCCGGAACCGAACCTCAACAACCGGCGGATCACGGCCCCGCGCGGCAAGGTCATCGGCGGGTCGTCGTCGATCAACGGCATGGTCTATGTGCGCGGCTCGATGGAAGACTATAACGAGTGGGAAGAGCTTGGCGCGCGCGGCTGGGGCTATGCCGACGTTTTGCCCTATTTCAAGCGCATGGAAAATTCCAACGGCGGCGAGGATGGCTGGCGGGGAACCGATGGGCCGCTGCATGTGCGGCGCGGCTCGTTCAAGAACCCGCTCTTCAAGGCCTTTGTCGACGCCGGACAGCAGGCCGGTTTCGAGTTGACCGACGACTATAACGGCTCCAAGCAGGAAGGCTTCGGCCTGATGGAGCAGACGGTGCACAATGGCCGGCGCTGGTCGACGGCATCCGCCTATCTGCGCCCGGCACTCAAGCGCCCGAATGTCGAGTTGCTGCGCTGCTATGCGCGAAAAATCGTCATCGAGAACGGCCGCGCCGTCGGCGTCGAGATCGAGCGCGGTGGAAAGATCGAGGTGGTGAAGGCCAACCGCGAAGTCGTCGTTTCGGCCTCCTCGTTCAATTCGCCGAAATTGCTGATGCTGTCGGGCATCGGGCCGGGCGCGCATCTGCAGGAGATGGGCATCGAGGTCAAGGCCGACCGGCCGGGCGTCGGCGCCAATCTGCAGGACCATATGGAATTCTATTTCCAGCAGGTTTCGACCAAGCCCGTCTCGCTCTATTCCTGGCTGCCCTGGTTCTGGCAGGGCGTTGCCGGCGCGCAGTGGCTGTTCACCAAATCAGGGCTTGGCGTTTCCAACCAGTTCGAGGCCTGCGCTTTCCTGCGCTCGGCTCCCGGCATAAAGCAGCCGGATATCCAGTATCACTTCCTGCCGGTGGCAATCAGCTACGACGGCAAGGCGGCGGCGCGCAGCCACGGCTTCCAGGTGCATGTCGGCTACAACCACTCGAAATCGCGTGGCAACGTGACGCTGCGCTCGCCCGACGTGAAGGCCGATCCCGTCATCAGGTTCAACTATATGAGCCATCCGGAAGACTGGGAGAAGTTCCGCCACTGCGTCCGCCTCACCCGCGAAATCTTCGGCCAGAAGGCCTTCGATCAGTATCGGGGACCGGAAATCCAGCCGGGCGAAGGCGTGACAACCGACGACCAGATCGATGACTTCCTGCGCGAGCATCTGGAAAGCGCCTATCACCCCTGCGGCACCTGCCGTATGGGCGACGCGAACGATCCGATGGCCGTGGTCGATCCGGAAACCCGCGTTATCGGCGTGGATGGGCTGCGCGTTGCCGACAGTTCGATCTTCCCGCATGTGACCTATGGCAACCTCAACGGCCCGTCGATCATGACCGGCGAAAAGGCAGCTGACCACATCCTCGGCAAACAGATGTTGCCGCGCTCCAACCAGGAACCGTGGATCAATCCGCGCTGGGAGACCAGCGACCGGTAGGGGCGCACGAACGAAGCAGCGGAGGCGGCATTCGGAATGGTGGCTCCGTCCCATTGCTCAGGCCAGACCCTGAGTGCGAAGGAGACACGGCATGACGCAATTTACCGGCGGTTGCCTTTGCGGCGACATCCGACTTGTAGCATCGGACACCCCTCACCGGGTTGGCATTTGCCATTGTCTCGATTGCCGCAAGCATCACGGAGCGCTGTTTCATGCCTCCGCAATCTTCCCGCAGGATGCGGTCACCGTCACCGGCGAAACGCAGGACTATGCCGGGCGGCACTTCTGCCCGCGATGCGGCTCGTCGGTTTTCGCCCGCAGCGGCGACGAGATCGAAGTGAACCTGGGATCGCTGGACGAACCCGATCAGTTCACGCCGACCTACGAACTGTGGACCGTGCGCCGCGAGGCCTGGCTACCGGCATTTCCGCTCGCCAAACGATTTAAGCGCGACCGGGACACGATCGACCGATTTGAGCCATAATACCGGGTCTTGAAAAGCGAAAGCGCCGCCCGTCCTGTTCGACGCGCGGCGCATTTTAGAGTGTGGTCTTGCCGGAACGGATCAGACGAAGAAGAAGTCGTTGGCGTGCAGGTCGGCTTTTTCGACGCCCTCGAGCAGGATCGTGTCTGTGCCGTATTTGATCAGCAGGCCATCGGCCGTATCCGTCGCAGCCGACTTCACGGCGGAGAAGGACGACAGGACGTCCTTGTCGAGGCTCAGCACGTCACCCGTGGTGGAGCTTCCGGCGTCGAAATCGGCGATCGTGTCCTTGCCGGTGTCCGTTGCGAAGATGAAGGTGTCCTTGCCTGCGCCGCCGACGAGGCTGTCAGTGCCGGTGCCGCCTTCCAGCGTATCGTTGCCGGCGCCGCCGTTCAGCTTGTCATTGCCGGAATTGCCGGCCAGAACATCATTGCCGGTGTTGCCATAGACGCTGTCATTACCGATGCCGCCATAGAGCTTGTCGTTGCCGCTGCCGCCCTTGAGCGTGTCGTTGCCGCCCTTGCCATAGAGCTTGTCGTTGCCGGCACCGCCGCTCAGCGTGTCGTTCTTGTCGAAGCTCGTGAAGACATCGTCGCCGGTGCTGCCGGAAAAGGCGATGCTGTTCTTCTTCAGAAGCGCCAGCAGGCCGCTGGTGTCGGCGGACGACAGGCCTGAGCGCAGGGCGTTTGCGTCCGCGCTCGTTTCCAGACCGAGGCCGGAAATCTTCAGATCGGTCGCCTGGGTGAAGACGTGCTTGGTTGCATCGAGCTTTGTCGATGAACCGAAACGCAGCGTGTTGAGCGAACCGGAGACCTGGTGCGAGGTCATGTCGTAGGACCAGTCGGACTTGCCTGAATCGAAGACTACGCCCGTAGCTGCGGTCTTGCCGTCGGTCATGGCATACTGCTCGCCGGAGATACCGTTGGCGCCGCTGAACTGGCCACGACCGTTCGACACGAAGCTCGTGTCGAATTTGCTCAGATAGGCGAGAACGTCAACACCGGTGCCGTCCTTGTTGACGTCGGTGACGGAGATATTGATGGTCATTGCATGCCCCCATGCGGTTGAAAAAATCTACAGGAGCACTGGCTATTTAAGATGATAATTAGAGTCAAGTTATCTCGGTTAAAATATGATATATTTCATCATATTTATTTCCGAACGTCTCCGAACTCGAAATTCGCTCGCGTCTGCCGCGAATAATCCCGCCTTGGCCGCCGTTTCCGAACCGGCAGGAATTGCCGTTGATGCAGCGACAGGTCCGCGTTACCCTGCAATCCGTATCGGGAGGACGCCGCCATGCGCCTGCTTGCTTTCCTGACCAGTGCCTTGATGATGCTGTTTGCGATACCGGCCCAGGCCGGCGAGGCAATCCATGTGCCGGGGACAAGCTGGAGCATCGAACCGCCGCCGGATTTCGTTCTCAAGCGCGACCCGATCACCATGTTCGTCCACCCGTCGAAAGCCGTCTTCATGGTCATGCAGGGGCCGGTCGCGCCGCTGACACTGGCCGAACTCGGCGCGGTCGGCAGCATCCAGGGCGAAGGCGCAAACGTCACGCGGATGGACGAGATACGCGACCTGACGGTTGGCGGGCGGCATGCGATCTATTTCAAGGGCTACATGACCCAGCGCAACTCCACCGTCTATTCGCTGGCGGTAGAAGGCGAAAGCAGCAACGGCATGGTGATTGCCGTCGTCCCGGCAAATGCCGCAGGCGCGATCGACCAGGCGGCGCTTGATGCCTCGCTGCTCACCGCCGTTGAAATCCGGCAGACGATCGATCAGCGGGCAGAAGCCCTGCCCTATCGCTTCGACGATCTCGCCGGCATGCGGATCGGCGAGATCGTGGTGGGCAGCGTCGCCATCATCACCGACGGTCCAAGCGACGATATGGCGAGCGCTCCTGACCAGCCCTTCGCCATGGTCTTCGTCGGCGATACCGGCGGGCAAACCGATCTGGACGTCGAGCGTGACGGCAGGCAGGTGCGTGACCGCATCACACAGGAATATCCGGATGCAGCCTTCCTCGGCACGGTTACCCGCGACACGCGGCGCGGCCGCGTCCTCGAAGTCAGCTACACGCGCAAGGACAAGGACACACAGAAGACCCTGGCCGGCATCGCCTGGTTCCGGATCGACAATCGCAAGGTCGTCCTGATGATCGCGCAGCATCCGCTGAGCGGTTATTACTACGATCGCCTCGCCACAGTCCGGGACGGCTTGGTCGTCAAATAATACCAAGGATCAATGATAGTCATCTTCCCGCTGGTGTCGGACGGCCAGGATCGTCACTGTTTCGCTATCGTCTATTTCGAATAGCGCAACATAGCCGGCCGAACCGAAGGGGATGACCAGTTCACGCAGGAACGGATTTTCAGCGGACATCTTGCGGCACGCAAAGGGGAATGCCTCAAGCATCTTGAAACTCGTCTCGATGGCAGCAACGGCGCGCACAGCAACGTATTCGTCGAACTCCAAGAGATAGGCGTAGTGCCGCACGAAATCTGCGCGTGCGCCCGGGGACAAACGAACCCGGTAACTCATCCCGCCTTCTTGGCCTGTTTGGCTGCCAGCATGTCTTTCAACTCACCGACAACGTCTTCCGCGCTGTAATAAATCCCGGTACGCTTGGCTTCCTCCCTTGAGGCAAGCCCCCTTGCAATGAACTCCTCCTGCGTGCGGCGCTTGTGGATCTGCTCCCTTACCGACGCTTCCACGAAGGCGGATAGCGTCTCGCCATCCTTCAACACACTTTCCGCATCGGCCCGCAATTGCGGATCGACGCGCAGGGAGGGGATGGTTGCCGATTTCATCACAGTCGCTCCTGCATTGCAATTGCGATGCAGGCTGCCAGACTGAGGTAAAAAAGTCAAGCAAGCCCGCTTGGCAGACAGGATAGTCTACTAAATTACTAGTTTTTCCGATATTTTTGATGAAGTTAGAGACATTTGCTCCCATCCCGCAGCAATTGAAATCCGTTTTTCTGTCTTTTGTCACACAGGGCTGCGATATTCCGTGACAACCAGACAGGATAGCGAAATGACGTCCATCTCCCTTGAAAGCGCCGCCAAGGCTCTTGATCAGCAGCTTGCAGGCCTTGACCTGGCCGGTCGGCTGGCACTTGTCGCCGGTCTTGACGGCAAGGCGGTGTTCACGACCAGCCTCGGCATCGAGGATCAGGTGATCACGGCCGCGATCGGCACCGGTCAGTTCGGCATCGAGGTCTCGACGCTCGAGACCGGTCGCCTGTTCAACGAAACGGTCGCGCTGATCGACAAGACCGAACAAACCTACAACATTCTCATCAAGCGTTTCTATCCGGAACAGACCGATATCGACGCCTATGCGGAAAAATACGGCCTGAACGGCTTTTACGACAGCGTCGAAGCGCGGCATGCCTGTTGTGGCTTTCGCAAGCTGAAGCCTCTTGCGAAAGCACTTGAAGGCGCCACCTACTGGATCACCGGCCTGCGCCGCGGCCAGTCAGGTGCCCGTGCCGAAACGCCCTTTGCCGAGTTCGATGCGGAGCGCAATCTCGTGAAGATCAATCCGCTGGCCGACTGGAGCATCGAGACGATCCATGCGCATGTCGCAGCGGAAGCCATCCCGGTCAACCCGCTGCACCTGCGTGGCTATCCCTCGATCGGCTGCGAGCCCTGCACCCGCGCCATCAAGCCCGGCGAACCGGAACGCGCCGGCCGCTGGTGGTGGGAAAACGACGAAAAGCGCGAATGCGGCCTGCATGTCCCCGAGGTTGCTTCCTCCACCCTCCCGCAATCGACAAGCCCCTCATCAAGCGTCTTGGCAAGCAGCATCGCGCGATAAACGCGCATCTGCCGGCCACCGCAACAGACTTCTCCCGGAGAATTGAAATGTCCCCCATCCATCCGGAAACGGAATTGCACAATCCGCAGAGCGCGAAGATCCCGCTCGATCCGCATCTGAAGGCACTGGAAAACGAAGCGATCCACATCTTCCGCGAAGTGGCCGCCGAATTCGACAATCCGGTCATGCTCTATTCGATCGGAAAGGACAGCTCCGTCCTCCTGCACCTCGCGCGCAAAGCCTTCTATCCCGGCCGCGTGCCCTTCCCGCTTTTGCACGTCAACACGGGCTGGAAGTTTCCGGAGATGATCGGCTTCCGCGATGCGCTCGTGAAGGAATACGATCTCGACCTGATCGAGCACATGAACCCCCGCGGTGCTGCGGAAAACATCACGCCGTTTTCGCATGGTTCGGCGCTCTATACCGACATCATGAAGACCGAAGCCCTGCGCCAGGCGCTGGATGCCGGCGGCTATGACGCGGCCTTCGGCGGCGCCCGTCGCGACGAGGAAGCCAGCCGTGCCAAGGAACGCATCTATTCGTTCCGCACGCCTGACCACAAATGGGACCCGCGCAACCAGCGCCCGGAACTGTGGAACGTCTATAACGGCATGATCCGCAAGGGCGAAAGCGTGCGCGCCTTCCCGCTGTCGAACTGGACCGAAGTCGACATCTGGCGTTACATCCAGGCTGAAGACATCCCGCTGGTGCCGCTCTATTACGCCAAGCCGCGCAAATTCGTGGATCGCGACGGCATGCTCGTCTGGGCCGAGGATCCGCGCTTCGAGCCCCTGCCCGGCGAACAGGTGCAGGAGGGCATGCTGCGCTTCCGCACGCTCGGCTGCTGGCCGCTGACTGGCGGCATCCGCTCCACAGCCACGACGCTCGACGAGGTGATCGCCGAGCTTGAAATCGCCACCGTCTCCGAACGCCAGGGCCGCGCCATCGACCGCGACCAGTCCGGATCGATGGAAAAGAAAAAACGCGAAGGATATTTCTGATGACCGTTTCCGCAGTTGCGTCCGCGCCCGCCACCATCTCCGCCCTGCCGCATCACGAGCCTGCTCATGCCGTGCGCGATACGCGCCCGCTCCGCCTGATCACATGCGGCAGCGTTGATGACGGCAAGTCGACCCTGATCGGTCGCCTGCTCTGGGACACCAAGGCCGTCAAGGAAGACCAGGCCGCCACGCTGCATCGTGACAGTGGCAAGCAGAACGATCTCGGCCTGCCCGATTTCGCGCTCTTGCTCGACGGCCTGCAGGCCGAACGCGAGCAGGGCATCACCATCGATGTTGCCTATCGTTACTTCGCCACCGACAAGCGCTCCTTCATCGTCGCCGACACCCCCGGCCACGAGCAGTATACCCGCAACATGGCAACCGGCGCCTCGACTGCCGATCTCGCCATCCTGCTGGTCGATGCCCGCGTCGGCATGCTTGAACAGACCCGCCGCCACGCCACCATCGCTTCGCTGATGGGCATCAAGCAATTCGTTCTGGCCGTCAACAAGATTGACCTGACCGGCTATGACCGGGCCCGCTTCGACCAGATCAGCCATGAATTCCGCGAACTGGCGCTGTCGCTCGGCGTGCGCCAGATCACCGCAATCCCGGTCTCTGCGCTCAAGGGCGAAAACGTCGTTTATGACGGCCGCGCCTCCATGCCCTGGTATGACGGCCCGACGCTGGTCGAAGTGCTGGAACTGGCGACGGTCCGCTCGTCGCAGACCGTCGGTTTCCGCCTGCCGGTGCAGCGTGTCTCGCGTCCCGGCGAAAGCTTCCGCGGCTATCAGGGCACGGTTGCCGGTGGCTCGGTCAAGCCGGGCGATTCGGTCATCATTCTGCCATCCGGCATGGTTGCCAATGTCACCAAGATCGTCACCTTCGACCTCGTGCGCAACGCCGCCGTTGCCGGTGATGCGATCACGCTGGTGCTTGACCGTCAGGTGGACGTCTCGCGCGGCGACATGATCGTCTCGATCGATAGCCAGCCGCAGACCGGCCTTGCCTTCGACGCGCATCTCGTCGCGCTGCAGTCCGACGGTATCCAGCCGGGCAAGCGCTACTGGCTGAAGAGCGGCTCGCGCCGCCAGCGCGTCACCGTCGAGCCGGCAAGCCAGCTCGATCTCAAGAGCGGCAAGTGGAACCCTGCGCAGTCGCTGCCGATGAACGCCATCGGCAAGGTGCACCTCGCCTTCGACGAACAGGCGATCTTCGACAGTTACGAGCAGAACCGCACGACCGGCGCCTTCATCCTGATCGATCCCGACACCAACAACACGGTGGCCGGCGGCATGATCACCGGCCGGCGCTCGTCGCTGTCGGGCATCCACACCGAAGACAGCCGCGTCATCCTCTCGCTGCCCGCCGATCTCGCCGACCAGTTGCTGGCCAGCGAACTCTTCGCCAGCCGTCGCGAGGAAATCGAACTGCGCCGCGTCAACGCCGGCCGCGCCGCCGAAATCCTTGATGGTATCGACGGCTGATTGGCTGGACAAACTGCAAACAAAAGGGGTCGCTGCTTGCGGCCCTTTTTTATGCGGATATTGTCGCCCCGCCAGCAGGACGGCCGCGGCAAGACGGTCTTATTTATAGCGCTTGAAGTAGGTGTGGGCTTCCCACTTGTCCTGCACCGGCAGCAGACCGGCGGTCGACAAAACGAACAGATTTTCGGGGATCGGGATCAAGCTTTTTGCCTTCTTCCGCTTTTCCAGCTCGACAATCGCCTTGTCGATCCTGTTGAACGGAACGCCGAAAAACGATTGCGGCGTGAACTGCCACCACTTCAGTGCCAGAAGACGGACAATTGTCTCGCTGGAAAAACGATAGCGAATGATCCGGGCCGGTACGCCGCCGACAATGGCGTAGGGTGGAACATCCCGGGTCACGACAGCACCCGCCGCAACCACGGCACCATCGCCGACGGTCAGGCCTGGCAGAATGGTTGCACCCGCGCCGATCCAGACATCATTTCCGATTTTGAGCTTGGGTTTCCCGGTGCGTTTGGGAAACGCGTTTGCCTTCTGCTCCTCCTTCGATAACCAGGTATCGACACCCCATTGAAACGGATGGGTCGAGAGCCAGTCCGTTGGGTGCTCCCCGTCGCCGATGACAACGCCGGGTGCAATCGAGCAATAGCGGCCGATGCTCCCGGTTCGCCCGGCAATGCGGCCATCGAAGCGGACATAGCTGTAGGCGCCGATCGAGCCGTTGAACTGAAGCCGGCCGCCGACCCGGACAGGTGCCTCCAGCACGACACGCGACTTCTTGTCGACGATTGTCTGCGGGTGCAGAATTACGGACTTCGCGGCAGCGGCCGCAATCGCAGGCTTGTCGAATTTCATCTGAGCAACTTCTCGTTCGAAGACACGCCTTCTCCACTATCCGAAGCGGAAAAATAGAGCGAGCCATCCAAGCACGAAAACTTCCCTGCTGAGCCGAGGAAGATGGGGGATAAAGGCATGTCCGGGACCGGACGTGAACCCTGACGCTGCAGTTTCAACCGGCCGGTCGTGTCTCTCCGGCTTCGGCAATCGCCTTCAGAAGCGCAAGGTCGCGCGCCTTGAGGTCCTCGGCATCGAGATCGTGCTTGCCGCGAAACCAGTCCATGGCAACGGACAGGGCGCCGGCGAAGGGCTGTGGATAACCGCCGAGCCCCAGCACCCATTCGCGCACCGTCTCCCGCTCCATCCGGCCGGCAGAGTAGCGGCCATGGATGCTCTGAACCGAGGCGATCAGGTCGTCGATCTTTTTCATGCGATGTTCCCGTGGCGCATCGGCCTATTCCTGCACATGGATTTCAGCCTCCGCGACTGCGGCAAGGAAAGCCTTGCGGGCGTCCTCGGGCTGTTTCTTGCCCTCGGCCACGGCCGCGCAGATATCCAGAGCCCGGGTCAGAAGCGGGGCATCGTCCAGCGGCCAGTCCTCGATCATCGCCCAGGACGCCTCGACCGTATTGGTGATGGTCGTATACTTGCCCGGCCCTTCGAGGGCCAGCGTGACGCTTCTGCTCCAGGGTTTATCCATGATCGACGACCTTCTCGTTTGGACTTGGCCCGTTTAGACCTTGCCCTGTTCAGACCTTGCCCTGTTCAGGCCTGGCGCAGCAACATGCGCGTTGTCATAGCCGCAAATGCTGCACTATTGAAAGCGGCAACCGCCCGGCCTTGTCGGCACCTACGAATTTACCGGAGAGTTTCGTTGAGCAGGTGCGCCAGCCGCAGGCCCGCCTGTTTCAGGCGCAGCCGCACGACAGGCCAGTTGTCCAGCTGGTAGGTTGTCGGCAACTGGACGACGCCATCGACGCGCCAGGCAGGCAATGGCGGAAAGACCCGGTCGCGTGCGAGGTCCCGGCTTTCCAGCGCCCAGTCGACCGGGGTGCCGCGAGCGCTGACCTTGAGCCTTCGGTCCGCGTCGATCAGGCCGGCCAGCGTATGGGCGCTCATGTCCTGCGCCCTGATGATGCCGACATCCCAGACCCAGTGCAGCTTGCGTTTCCTGCCCTCGAAGACGACACGTTCCTGCCCCGTATCGGCGCTGGCATGCAGCGGCTGATGCAGGTCGCCGATGAAATGTACCAGATATTTCAGGGCCGCCATACGCGCCGCAATCGGCGCTTCACGGTCTGCAAGCGTCTCTCTTGATGCCTCGATCGCCCCGAGAATGCACCGGTCCTTCGGGCAGGTGGCGGCAGGATCGTAGGGCTTGTGGTTGAGCGGAATGCGCACGGTGTGCGGCGGCTGGACCGGAATCGCCAGGCTGCGCACCTTGTCGGCCCAGAGCGCGACATCCACCATCGACGCCTGGCCCTCGCTTTCGAGCAGGATGGACACGGCCTCCCTTGCCTCCGGCGTCAGATGCCGCTCGGCGATCAAGGCGACGACGCGATGCCCGGTCGTGCCCCAGGCCAGCGCCATGCCGGCACTGGCGCATGCCCAGAAAACAAGGCAGACAATGAGCTGAAGAACGAGACGTCTGAAATTCAAAATCAACCTTCCTTTTTTCACCGCATCGGTATGCGCGAATGGCCGGTTTGTCGAGCATGACGCGGGCGATTTGCGCCGAACCGATCGTCTTTCCGGGCTTCGGCGGCCTTCGCTCCACCCGGCAGCCCGTGCCTTGCATCGCTTTTCCACCCTTGTCTCACCCCTATCGTTCGATTATCTGGTAGGCCCGACGTCGGCGTAATTTCGAGCGCAGTCTGTTGCGGCGACGGGTTACTGGCATTGGGAACCACGATGAATCCGGCAAATCCGCTCCAGGTTTTCAAGGCCCTCTATCTCTACGCACGGCTTGTCTTTGTCCGCCGCACGCCCCTGACCAGACCGAGGGCCCATGTCATGGGCCTGCGCCCGTGGAAGGACGATATCGGCTACTGGCTTGCAGGCGAGGACGTCGTCCGGCGGGAAAGATGGCTTTTCCTCTGGCAGTTCTTCACCGCGGTCGCGCCGCAGGCACTGGCCGAGCGGCCGTCGAAAATATATGTGTGGGGCTATAAATATCCGCGCCTGATCGAACCGTTCTGCCGTTACTGGAACATTCCCCTCGTGCGGATCGAGGACGGCTTCCTGCGTTCGGTCTCGCTCGGGGCAACAAAGGCGCCACCGCTCTCGCTGTGCTTCGACACGTCCTCCATGTATTTCGACGCGACCGTGGCATCGGACATGGAGACGATCATCCAGACCCATGACTTCGACGCCGATCCGGCGCTGGTTGCGCGCGGCACTGCAGGCATGGCGCGGCTTATCGATTCGCGCCTGTCGAAATACAATCTGGCCGGCGATGTCGATATCACCGCGATCTACGGCCCGAAACACCGCAAGCGCGTGCTCGTCGTCGGCCAGGTGGAGGGCGACGCCTCGATCATCAAGGGATGCAGCCGGCGGATCAACAACAACGATCTGGTGGCGGTCGCCGCCCGCGAAAATCCCGATGCGCAGATTATCTACAAGCCGCATCCGGAAGTGCTGCACCGCACCCGGCCCGGCCAGTCCGATCCGGATAAGGTGCGTGGCATCGCCATGGTTCTCGATCGCGACCTGCCGCTCTCCGACGCCTTCGAGACAGTCGATCACGTCTACACGATCACGTCGCTGGCGGGGTTCGAAGCCTTGATCCGGGGCATCAGGGTTACCTGTCTCGGCATGCCATTCTATGCGGGCTGGGGTGTCACGGACGACCGCCAGCCCTGCCCCCGCCGCACGGCGAAGCGCAGCGTCGTGGAAATTTTCACGGCTGCCTATATTCTCTACCCGAAATATTTCGACCCTGCGCGCCGGACGCAGATCAGCTTCGAGGAGGCGCTCGACCTGTTGGCAGCCCTCAAACAGAAGGCCGGGACGGGTAGGAAACGGGACACGGACGGCGCGGCCGCCTAAAGACAAATATCGACGAACGCACCATCGCTGGATGGCGCAAAAAAAGCGGATTTCATGTAGCGATTTCAAGGATTAAGCTGGTCGGAGTGAGAGGATTCGAACCTCCGACCCCGTCGTCCCGAACGACGTGCGCTACCAGGCTGCGCTACACTCCGTGACCAGCGGCGCCTCTATAGAACAGCATTTTCCTTTCCACAAGCGGCAAACGACAAAAACAGGACGGTTGTCTTAAAAACTTGACGGGACACCCGGATCCGTCTGCAGAAATCCTTGATTTCGCTTCAGAAACCAGCGGTCCACCGAAGCAGCACCTTCCCCTCGATGCCCGTCTGCGGCGCGGCCGACACCGTGCTGCGCGTCCCTTGCCGGGGTCTTTCGGCAACGCTCTTCAAATTATCGCGCGATAAGTCAAACAGCCGATTTTCTTTCACCGCATTTAGCGCTAGAGGCAGGACTGGAAGCCTTGCAAACGCGCATGTTGCGCGTTTCCGCGCCAGCGCTGTTTTAGAACGAAACCCAAAAGGGACGACGACATGAATTTCCGCCTGATGACCGTAGCCGGCCTTGCGCTGACGCTTGCCGGATGCACCACCGTTGGACCGGCGACAAACGCCGTCGAGGCCCGCTGGAACGGCCAGCCGGCGGGTGTCTTCTTCGCCAAGTTCGGCCCGCCGGTCTCGGATGTCGAAAGCGGCAGCTCGACTGTTTATGCCTGGAAGGGCGGCTACAAGACGCGCCGCACGCCGGCCGAATATGCGAAGACCTCGGACGGCAAGCGCGGCAAGAAGATCGCCAGTGCGCGCACCGAATATCTGAGCTGCTCGGTCCAGCTGACGGTCTCGTCCGACTACGTCATCCGCTCGATCCGTGTTGCCGGCGGCGGTTCCGACTGGTGCAACGAATTCCTGGCGGGCGACAAGGCGAAATAACCGCCTTTCATCAACACGTTCGGAAAAGCCCGCCGGCGGACAGGCTGGAGAACGGCTGAGTCCGCCTATGCCATGCGGAACTGCTTGCGCAGGACCTTGTCGAACAGGCCGGCGGTTGCGAACCGGCGCAGCAGGCTCACCATGCGGGCCGCGCTGCCGGCGGTGTAGCGCCGGCGCGGGACCGTGTCGTTTGCGGCCTTGAGAATGACTTTCACGATCACATCCGGCAGGTCGGCCTTGGGCATCACCTCCCGCAGCAGCGCCGCGACAGCCTCGCGCGGCTGATCATATTCCGGTTTCTGCTGGTCTGCTTCCATGCCGTTCTGGTCGAACACCGTGCGGACATAGGCCGGCTCGATCACGGAAACGCGGATATTGAAGGCCCGGACCTCGTGATCGAGCGATTCCGAATAGCCCTCGATCGCATGCTTGGCGGCGGAATAATGCGCTGAATACGGCGCCGGGATGACACCGAGGATCGAGCCGATATTGAGAATGCGGCCGCCGCCATGACGCTTCATCACCGGCAGAACGGCATTCGTCATGCGCATGACGCCGAAGACGTTGACGTCGAAGAGAGCCTGCGACTGCGCGATCGAGGATTCCTCCGCGCCGCCGAACATGCCGATGCCGGCATTGTTGACGAGGAGGTCGATCTTGCCTGCCCGAGAGACAACGTCGGCGACCAGCGCTGCGACGGACGCCTCGTCGGTCACGTCGCAGGCCAGCATCGTGACACCCTTGGGACCATCCTGGGCGATTTTCCGGCTTGTTCCGAAAACGGTGAAACCCGCGCGGGCGAGGCCTTCGGCGGTGGCATAGCCAATGCCCGAGGATGCCCCGGTCACGATTGCAGTTCTGACGGCGTCCATGTTTTTTCCTCAGTTAAACGTCACGGACTTCCGGTCCGGATGGCTGTTGCATTACGCTCATTTAATGATATTATGTTCGTAATGCAATAGACATGTGGAAGAAGTGCGATGCGATACGAAAAGGGCCGGAAAGACACGTCACGCCGCCGGATCATGGATGTCGCTGTCGAGCGGTTCCGCACGGATGGAATTGCCGGCTCGGGTCTTGCGACGATCATGAAGGATGCCGGCCTGACGAACGGCGCCTTCTATCCCCACTTTCCCTCGAAGGCCGACCTCGTCCGGGAAACCCTGTCTGATGCCCTGAGCAAGCAGGCCGTCTGGCTGCGCGGGGTGCTGGACGAAGGCGGGCTCGATCGCATGATCGACATCTACCTCTCGCCCGAACACCGGGACAATCCGGGACTGGGCTGCGCATCTGCAGCGCTGCTGCCGGAGCTTGCGCGGCAGCCGGAGGAGACACGCGGCATGTATGCCGAGCAGTCCCGCACCCTTGTACTCCTGCTCGCCGAAGCGCTTCCGGCTGAAGTGAAAGCGCGGGAAGATGTGGCATGCGCGATTTTTGCGACCTTGATCGGAACGATGCAACTGGCGCGGGCAGTCGATGCAGCCTCGTCAGGCCGCACCCTGCAGGCTGGGAAGATGGCGATACGCGCCCTGGCCGGCCTTGCGCACACACCGGCTTCCTAAACCCGACCGATGCCAGAGCGCGCTGCCTGAATGTTCGGATGACGTCAGACGCTTCAAGGTCGGCGACGAGATCTATGCGCGACCGCAGGATCACCGCGTCGGCACGTTTGCGGAATTCATCGCCATCCACCAGGACGATGTCCCGCTCAAGCCCAGTACGCTGACGATGGAAGACGCATCGTCCATCCCGCTGGTCGCGCCAATGACCGGCAACTGGAGGAGATCGCGGGGTTGATCGACAGCGGAACGCTGCACCCCGTCGTGGACAGGATATTCCCCTTCGCCCAGACGCCCGAGGCGCTGGCTATGTCGAGACCGGCTGCACGAAGGGCAAGGTCGTGATCAAGGTGCAGTAACTCGACACCTGGAATGCCCAATTTCAGAGCGTGAAGGCCGTTGGGGCCGCACCGAAGTGCGGCCCCAAGCTGTTATTCGCCGGCTGTTACGGCGAACGTGGGATAATCGGTATAGCCCGCAGCGCCACCGCCATAGAGCGTAGCAGGATCGATCTGCGTCAGCGGCGCGCCGCCTTGCAGTCGTTCCACCAGATCCGGATTGGCGATGAACGGCTTACCGAAGGCGAACAGATCCACTGTGCCATCCGCAAGATGCGACGTCGCGAGTTCGAGATTGTAGCCATTGTTGGCGATATAGGTCTTGCTGAAGCGACGGCGAAGCGATCCGTAGTCGAACGGCGCGACATCGCGCGGCCCGCCGGTAGCGCCCTCGACGACATGAATGTAGACGATGCCAAGAGCCTCGAGTTGATCGACGATGTAGTCGTACTGCGTCTGGGGGGCGCTGCTCGAAATGCCATTGGCGGGCGAGACTGGCGAGATGCGGATGCCGGTGCGCTCAGCGCCGATTTCCGCGACCACCGCCGCCGTGACCTCCAGCATCAGGCGGGCGCGGTTTTCGACAGATCCGCCATAAGCGTCTGTGCGAACATTGGCGCCGTCCTTGGCGAATTGCTCGAGCAGATAGCCGTTGGCCCCGTGGATCTCGACGCCATCGAAACCGGCCTCGATGGCATTGGCTGCCGCCTGCCGGAAGTCGTTGACGATGCCGGGAAGCTCATCAAGCTCAAGGGCACGCGGCTCAGACACGTCGGCGAAACCGTTGTTCACGAATGTCTTGGTACCGGCACGGATCGCCGAGGGCGCGACGGGTGCCTCCCCTGCAAGAAGGTCGACATGGCTGACGCGACCGACATGCCAGAGTTGGACGAAGATCCGGCCGCCCTTGGCATGAACCGCGTCGGTCACCTTCTGCCAGCCCGCGATCTGCTCCGGCGTGTAGAGCCCGGGCGTATCCTGGTAGCCTTGTGCCTGCTTGGAGACCTGCGTCGCCTCGGTGATGATCAATCCGGCGCTCGCGCGCTGGGCATAATATTCCGCGGCGAGCGCGCTCGGCACGAGGCCCGCGCCGGCGCGATTGCGTGTCAGGGGCGCCATGACGATGCGATTGGAAAGGGTCAGCGAGCCGAGATTATAGGGCTCGAAAAGCGTCTTGTTGGTCATAAACTCACCTTGGGTTTTGCCGCCGAAGCGGTGTCTATCTGGTTGGTGGCGTGGCGTTCAATCGACCTTGCGGTACCGCTCGGCAGGAAGCGCGTTGCCGAAGTTGGCAAGCATGGTCTTGCGCGCAGCTTCAAAGGCGTCCCACTGACCGGCATCGGGAAGCGGCGGGATGGTCACCGGCTCGCGGCGATCGAAACCGACCAGCGCCGCATCCACAAGATCGCCCACTTCCATGACGTTGTTCAGCGTGTTGACGTCGGCGCCAACATGTTCCCAGATTTCGGTCCGCGTTGTCGCGGGAAGCACCGCCTGGACGTAGACGCCCTTCGGTCCGAGCTCGAGGCTGAGCCCCTGGGAAAGAAACAGCACAAAGGCTTTGGTTGCGCCGTAGACCGTCATGCCGAACTCCGGCGCCAGGCCGACCACGGAGCCGACATTGACGATCGCACCCTCGCCGGCTTGGGCAAGTCTGGGGGCAATCGCGCTGGCAAGCCGCAGAAGTGCAGTCGTGTTCAGGGAAACGAGCCGGGTGACGACATCGGTGCTCTGCTCGATGAATCGTCCGCCAATGGCCGTGCCGGCGTTGTTGACCAGGATGCCGATGCGGGCATCGTCGCGCAGTCTTGTCTCTACCTTCGCCAGATCGTCGGATTGCGTCAGATCGGCCTGGATGATGTCGATCGCAACGCCGGTTGCCTGGCGAAGACGGTCTGCGACGTCCTCCAATCGCGCCACGTTGCGCGCGACCAGAACGAGATCGTGCCCGCGCCGCGCAAAGCGTTCGGCATAGGTTGCACCGATACCGGTCGAGGCGCCGGTAATGAGGACTGCTGGAAGCGTGGTCATAGGATTGCTCTTTTCTATAACGGGATATATAATCATGATTGCTATCATGATTAGCCGTAAATATGATAGACATCATGTAAATGTCAACAATGCCGGTGGAGAATTTTGAGAATGAAGGTCAGCCGAGAACAGATGGCAGAGAACCGACGCCGGATTCTGGATGTTGCCAGCCGGCTATTTCGCGACAAGGGGTTCGATTCCGTCAGCGTTGCTGAGGTGATGAAGGCCGCTGGTCTCACCCATGGCGGCTTTTATGGTCATTTCAGTTCAAAGGACGATCTGGTCGCCCAGAGCCTTACCCATGCCCTTGCTGCGGACACCGTCGGAGGAGGCGATTTCAGCGCCTACATTGGCTCCTATCTTTCACCTCGCCATCGCGACAATGCTGCCGGTGGTTGCCCCACGGCAGGTCTTGCGGCAGCCATTCGCCACCAAACCCCGCCCGCCCGCCTGGCCATGACTGACGGTCTTCGCGCGCAAATCGAGCGTATCGAACATGCGCTTCCAGGGCAGGATCCGGTCGACAAACGACGCCAGGCGATCGGAAGTTGGTCGGCAATGGTGGGCGCGGTCATCCTCGCCCGCGCGATCGACGATCCCGAACTGTCGGACGAGATTCTGGAGCAGACACGCGCCTGGATCGGTGTTCAAAACTGCTAGAAATTTACCGATCTGGTCCTCTTTGCATTTCGCCGCAAATCACTGGGCGGTGTGATTTTCAGACTTGCTCAGGATCATGCGAGAGAATTGCAGGGTCGGCGCCTATATGGAGACCAGTTCTTGCGAAGGGCAAGGTCGTGGTCAAGGCGCAGCAGCGGCCTTCAGGGTTTTAGAGCGTCGTTCGCATAATATGACCCATTCTGTTGGCTCAAAACAGCCGTTCCACAAGAAGGATGGCGCAGAGCGATGCGGATACCATCGGTCAAGCCATCCGCCGCAGTGGACGGCTGTTTTCAGCCAACCCGAAGGGCTGGATGAATTTTGGCCATCACCGGCGGCAGCCGTCTCGACCGCAGCTTCTGCTGCGCTCTTCGCCAGCCGCCTTGGGTCTGGCCAAAATTCCTTCCAGCAGAATGGGTCATATTAAGCGAACGACGCTCTAAGGGCATTTTCCACCCGGTTGCGCGCTTCGATCGGAAGTCCGAGAACCGGACGGGGCGGAGCAAAGCTGCCGAGCCCGAGTGTCTCGGCAATCGCGTACATGACCCGGAAGCTGCCGAATTCCTTGAACAGCAACCATAGGGGTTCGAACGCCTTGTCGATGCTTTTTGCCCGTTCCACATCACCGGACCGGGCCGCGCTGGCCAGAGCCAGGGCTTCTCCCGGCAGCAACCCTGCGACGACGCTGTACCAGGCATCGGCCCCCGCAAGCAGGGCATCGGCCGCACCCCAGTCACCGCTATAGCCAATCGTAAACGATGGTGGTGTGCGCTGTCGGATACTGCGCACCTCGGAAGCGAAATCCGCGTTGGCAGGCAGCGGCATCTTGACGGCTGCGATGTTTGAAACCTTGGACAGACGTTCAATCAGCTCGACGCTGAAGGTAAATCTCGTCGTGCCGGGATTGTTGTAGATGCAGAGGGGAAGCTGCCCGATGTCCGCGACTGCCGCGTAGTGTTCGTAGACTTCCTCATTGGTCAGCGGCACATAGGACATGGGAGCAAGGAGCAGACCGTCGGCCCCCGCCTCCCTTGCGTCTCTCGCCAGAGCCTGAGCGTCGTCGGTTCGAAGCGCGCCGACACCGACGATGACGGGTATTTTTCCACCGACCGTCGAGATTGCAGTTTCCACCGCGCGACGCCGCTGATCGCGCGACAGAAAGGCATAGCCTCCGGTGCTGCCAAGCAGCCCGATGGAATCGGCCCCCGCTTGATGTATCCGGGTCACCATGACCGCCAGCGCCGGCGCGTCGACAATGCCAGCCTGGTCCGTGGGCGTGATGGGAAAGGCTGACAGGCCATGGAAAAGCGTCATGGGACTTCCTTTATCTACGAGCGGACTTTGTTTTCATCGGGAGATCAGGGTTTTCATCGGAAGAGCAGGGTTTTCATCGGGAGAGTAGGAGCTTCACGCCTGCCGCTCCGTAGACGATTGCCAGCGTGCCCTCGATCCAGCGCCGGGCGCGCCGGTACATCCGGATCATCGGTGCGGTCGAGAACAGAAGAGCGTAACCGCCGAAGATCGTCACGCTGAGGACTGCGCATCCCGCAAGCATGACGACCACGGTGGTTGCTGTCGCCTCCGGTCCGAGACCGAGGGTCATCGTGGCAATCCACCCCAGCACCGATTTCGGGTTCATCAGGTGCATGAAGAGGCCACGGCGATAGAGACCAAGGCCAGAGACGGTCCGGCTCGCGTCCTGTTGAACGTCAAGCCTATCGTCGGAGGTGAGCGCCGATTTCCCCGCCTTGAAGGCCAGATAGAGCAAGTAGACGCCGCCGAAGATCTTCAGAATCACCAGTGCCTGGGCGTATTGCGTCAGGACCGCAGATATCCCTGTAGCGGCCATCGAACCCCAGAAGAACGAGCCGCTGATGACGCCGGCGGCGATCATGAGGGCGGCCTTTCGTCCCTGGTTCATGGCGACGCCCATGATCCGCATGTTGCTTGGGCCAGGGCTCGCGGCCCCGATGATGTATGCGGTGAAAGCAAGCAGGAGTTGGTGGAAGTCTACGGACACTTAGAAATTCCCTCGCCGTTGGTGATCAGATGCCGCTCAGCAGTTTAAACGCAATCAACCCCATAACACATGCAATGACCGCTTCCAGGATGCGCCAGGCCGACGGGCGCGAAAACATCGGTCGGAGCCATATGGCGCCGTAGCCGAGCGAGAAGAAGAACAGGAAGGACCCCGTGACCGCGCCGGCTGCAAACTCGAACTGATGGCCGGGGAACCGCGTCGAAATCGTGCCAAGAAGGACCACCGTGTCGAGGTAGACGTGCGGGTTGAGCCAGGTGAGAGCAAGGCCCATCGCCATCGTCTTGGCGAAGCTGGCCGAGGCGCCATTGCCAACCTCCAATGCGCCGGAACCTCTTAATGCCGACAGAAGGCTTTTTGCGCCGTACCAGACCAGAAAGGCCGCGCCGCCATACCGCATGACCGGATCGAGCCATGGCAGAAACCCCATGATCTGCTGCAGGCTGGTCACGCCGAGGATGATCAGGATCGCATCCGACACGGCACAGGCAAGGCAGACCGCAAAGACATATTCGTTCCGGAGCCCCTGGCGCAGGACGAAGGCATTCTGCGCGCCGATCGCGACGATCAGGCTCAGCCCCATCGTCATTCCGGTGACGTATGTCGTTATGTCCATGATGATGTCAGATCGCCTCGAGATTTTCTGACCGGTCGATAGACGTGTAATCAACATTAGGCTACTTAAATTCACTTATGCAGATTAAGTGAACCTAATCCATGATCGACTATTCGGCTCTGCGTGTCCTCCTTGCCGTCGTTCAGTCCGGTAGCTTCGAAAAGGCTGCCGCAATCCTGAACGTCACACCGTCGGCCGTGTCGCAGCGGGTCAAGCAACTGGAGGAGCGCGTTGGCGCGGCTCTTGTCGTGCGTGGCAGCCCCTGTGTGGCAACGGAAAAAGGCGAACAGTTGTGCCGCCACATGGAAAATGTCGGCATCCTCGAACACGACCTCTTCAAGGGGCTGCCGGCGCTGACCGACGCCGGCGATCTCGTACACAGGGTGACACTTCGGATCGCAACCAACGCCGACAGTCTGGGGACCTGGTTCCTGGAAGCAATGTCGGAATTCTCCAAGTCGTCGGGTTATCTTTTGAACCTCTCGGTGGATGATGAGGATTATACGGCGGAGTGGCTTCAACAGGGCAAGGTCATCGCGGCTGTCTCAGGCTCTGAGAAACCCGTGTCGGGATGCCGACGTTTTTCGCTTGGAGCGCTCCGGTACCATGCGACTGCCAGCCCCGAGTTCGTTGCCCGGCACTTTTCAGATGGCGTTACGCCGGAAGCCCTGGCTGGCGCACCGGCGCTGACATTCAACCAGAAAGATCGCCTGCAATCCGCGTGGGTCCGCCACACGCTGGGCAGAGACGTCAATCTCCCGACACACTGGCTGCCATCCACGCAAAGTTTCGTCGATGCCAGCCTTATGGGCATGGGCTGGGGAATGAACCCCACGCACCTCGTCAAAGACCATCTGGAAGCCGGGCGCTTGATGGACCTTATCCCCGATCAGACACTCGACATTCCGCTCTACTGGCATATCAACCGTCTGGCAGCAGACCGTCTGGCCGGCCTGACACTGACGGTCACCGACGTCGCCGGACGAATGCTTGTTCAGGCAGCGTGATCGCCGGGAGCCGACGGCTCACAAAAGCGACCGCGATCGACTTCAGCCCCACCCCGGTTCAAGAGGCGCTTCGTCTCAAACGCGCAGCGCATCGACGATAATCTTGAACGCAGGCGAATTCTGCCGTCGGCTCGGGTAATAGAGATAATAGCCAGGAAACATCGGCGACCAGTCGTCGAGGACTTGCACCAGTCGGCCGGAAGCGATGTCGCGCGCAACAATGTTTTCCGGAACATAGGCGATGCCATAGCCATTGGCCGCGGCATCGATCATCGCGTAGGACGTGCTGAAGGTCAGTTGTCCATCGACACGGACACGAAGCTCCTTCTCTTCCTTTTCGAATTCCCAGGTGTAGAGGCCGCCGGATCGGGACTGGCGATGGTTGATGCAACGATGCGCAACAAGCTCCTGCGGTGAACGAGGCGCGGGGCGCATCGCAAAATAGTCAGGCGATCCTACCGCCACGAGACGCCAGTCCGGCCCGATCCGGACGGCGATCATGTCCTTGTCGACGCTCTCGCCGAGCCTCACGCCGGCGTCGAACCGGTCCTCGACGATGTTGCGGAAACCGTTGTCCGTGTTGAGTTCGACCTTGATGTCCGGGTAGTCCTTCAGGATAGGCCGCAGCTTCGGCCACACCACGCTTTCCAGCGCGTGGTCGGACAGGGTGATCCTGATCGTGCCGGACGGCGTGTCGCGGATTTCCATCAACGCGTCGATTTCGGTCTCGATGTCTTCGATACGCGGTGCCAGCGACCGGATGAGCCTCTCGCCAGCCTCCGTCGGCGAGACACTCCGCGTCGTGCGGGTCAGAAGCCGCAGACCCATGCGCGCTTCCAGATGTTTGATCGTGTGGCTGAGCGTCGATTGCGACGTCCCGAGCTTCGCCGCAGCCCTGGTGAAGCTGCGCTCTTCGGCGACCGCAAGGAACCACAGCATGTCGTTGAGGTCTTCTCGTTTCACAGGGCACCTCGTGATGATTGATATCAGGATCCGATAAGTCCATGCCAATTGCAACGGCTAATCCGTGAAGTCGGTTTGCTCTACATTGCCCTCATGACACAGCAACCGCTCACGCTTGATACCGACGACAGTGCCTTTCCGGCGGGCAATCGTTCAGCCGGTCCAATGGCCACCGGCAGACCTCTCCCCATGACCGCAGCCTGGGGCGCGGTGTTCTCCATGGCGCTTTGCGTCGCCATCCTGATCGCGTCCGAATTCATGCCGGTCAGCCTGTTGTCGCCGATCGCGGCGGACCTCGGTGTCACCAAAGGCCATATGGGCCAGGCGATCTCGATCTCGGGCATTTTCGCCGTCGTCACCAGCCTGTTCGTGTCGTCGGTGACACGCAACCTGGACCGTCGTGTGGTGGTGACCTCACTGACACTTCTCCTGATCATCTCCGGAGCGATCGTCACGCTCGCGCCGAATTACATCGTGCTGATGATCGGCCGCGCCCTGCTCGGTGTCGCCATCGGCGGTTTCTGGTCGATGTCGACCGCGATCGTCATGCGTCTTGTGCCCGAAGACGCGGTCCCGAAGGGTCTGGCGATGCTCAACGCCGGCAATGCCATCGCAGCGACGATTTCCGCGCCGCTGGGCAGCCTTCTCGGGTCTTATATCGGCTGGCGCGGCGCGTTTTTCGCCGTGGTACCGCTCGCTCTGCTGGCGCTCGTCTGGCAGTGGCTCAGCCTCCCATCCCTCCCGCCGCGTCGCAAGGAAGGCTCGCCGAACGTCCTCTTGTTGCTTGCGCGTCCGCAGGTGGCGATCGGCATGGCCTCCGTCATGCTGCTGTTCATGGGGCAGTTCGCGCTGTTCACCTATCTCCGCCCGTTCCTCGAAACCGTGACGCAGGTGCCGATAGCGACGCTTTCCCTGCTGCTGCTCCTGATGGGCCTGGCAGGCATCTTCGGCACCTACTGCGTCAGCGGACTTTTGCAGACACGGTTGTTCAGCATCCTCGGATCGATCCCGCTGGTGATGGCGGCCATTGCAGTCCTGTTGATCGCCTTCGGTACATCCTCCGTCGTCACGGCGATCCTGCTGATCGCCTGGGGCTTCTTTGGAACCGCCGCCCCTGTCGGCTGGGGCACATGGCTGAGCCGGACCATGCCCGACGATGCGGAGGCGGGCGGCGGCCTGCAGGTTGCCACCATCCAGTTGGCCATCACGATGGGTGCGTCGCTGGGCGGCGTCCTGTTCGACGCGACAGGCTGGTGGACGACCTTCGCCCTTGCAGCCGTGCTTCTGACGGGCTCGTCCGCCCTTGCCGCCGTCGCATGGCGCTACAACCGGAGCATCTGACATGGTTTCGCATTCGAAGACGCTCAGCCGCCGTGCGCTTCTCGCATCGATGATTGCAACAGCGGTTTTCCCGCCGCTGGCAAGAGGTCAACAGGGCAAAGATCCCGCAAGTGAGGAGCCGGGCATGGTGAAGATCAGGCTGACGTTCAACGGCCGGACCATGACGGCAACCCTCCACGACAACGCCTCGGCCCGCGACTTCGCGTCGATGCTGCCGCTTGAACTGAAGATCGAAGATTATTCGACCAACGAGAAGATCACCTACCTGCCGCGCAAGCTGAGCGAGGCGGGACGCGGGCCCTTCAAGAACGAGCGTCCCGGCGATCTCTGTTATTTCGCGCCCTGGGGAAACCTGGCGCTCTTCCATAGCGGCTACCGCTATTCATCCGGCCTGATCCGTCTTGGCCGTTTCGACGACGGCTTCGAGCCCTTGCTGATGCGCGGCGAATTCCCTCTGCGCATCGAAAGGGTCTGACGACACCGGAATACACATTCCCTTTTCCCTCACCCCCGGAGACACGACGATGAACGACAAGAACAACATCAGCACCGCCCTCGACAGGACTGCAGGCATCGACCGCCGCCAGCTTTTGAAGCTGACCGGCGCAGGCATGGCGGCAGCCGGAGCAGTCTCCTTGCTTGGGCTTTCGCCGGCAATGGCACAGGACATGTCCCGCGGCGCTGCCAATTTCTACACCAGCGACAAGGTCACCATGCAGAAGGTCACCTTCAAGTCCCAGTACAAGACGACCGTCGCCGGCAGCCTGTTCACCCCGAAAGACCTCGACCGCACCGGCAAGACCCCGGCGATCATCGTCGGCCATCCCATGGGCGCTGTGAAAGAGCAGAGCGCCAACCTTTATGCCACGAAAATGGCCGAGCAGGGCTTCGTGGCGATGTCCATCGATCTGCCCTTCTGGGGCGAAAGCGAAGGCGAGGTCCGCAACCTCGTCTCCCCCGACGTTTATGCCGAAGCATTCAGTGCGGGCGTGGATTTCCTCGGCAGCCAGACCATTGTCGATCGCCAGCGTATCGGCGGAATCGGGATCTGCGGCAGCGGCAGCTTCATCATCAGCGCAGCCAAGATCGATCCGCGCATCCGGGCGATCGCCACGGTCAGCATGTACGACATGGGCGCAGCCTTCCGCGATGCCCTCAACCACTCGCAGACCGTCGAACAGCGCAAGGCCTTCATCGCCACGGCGGCCGAACAGCGCTGGGCAGAGTTCGATGGTGGGGAAACCCGGCATATCGGCGGCACGGTGCTGGAACTGACGGCCGGCACCGATCCGGTCCAGCGCGAATTCTACGACTTCTACCGGACACCGCGTGGCCAGTTCACGCCGGCTGGCGCGACTGTACAGACGACGACGAAGCCGACCTTGACCAGCGCCGTGAAGTTCATGAACTTCTATCCGTTCAACGACATCGAGACAGTCTCTCCCCGCCCGATGCTGTTCATCAGCGGCGAGCAGGCCCATTCGAAGGAGTTCAGCCAGGACGCCTACAATCGTGCCGCCGAGCCCAAGGAACTGGTCTGGATCAAGGGGGCCGGGCACGTCGATCTCTACGACCGTGTCGATCTCATCCCGTTCGATAAGCTGTCCACATTCTTCGATCAGCATCTCGCGGCGTGACCGAACGCCTGTTTCTCTACGTCAAGAAAGGCCCGGACAGGACATCCGGGCCTTGAGCCGTGCCGACAGCTGCCTGATGCACCAGGAGCGGTCACCGGCGGCGGCAACCCAAAAAGCGTTAGGCGCATCGCCATTCGAATTATTCATCAAAGCATACCGATACCTGTTTCGATCAGGAGGGACGTGGCGACGGTATCGCTACATCGACCGCATTTTCGTTACGCCAGGTGCGGACCGCATGGATCTGCCCCGGTATCTGATCCCGCAGATAGGTTTCGTGGCCCGGCAGGCCCATCGGGTAAAGCGCCTCACGCTCCGTCTCATAGGCGGCGCTCTTGTCCGTGCAGAGGCGGATGCGCATATCCTGTGGCGCGATGTCAGGGCGGTTTTTCACCGCGTCCACGGGACCGGCGGACGACAGGCGACCCTCGAAGGCCTGCGTCAGATATTGTGCCGACCGTTCGTTGCGTTCCCGTTCCGTGGTCGCCCCGAGAACCACCACCATCACGCGCTTTCCATGGCGTGTGGCGAGACCGACGTAGTTTCTGCCGGATGCACACAGGAACCCTGTCTTCATGCCGACCGTGCCGCTGAAACGGGTCAGCAGCACGTTGTTTGACTTGATTTCCTTGCCGTCGATCGTCACGGCCGACGCCTGGAAGAAGCGGCTATATTCCGGAAAAAGCCGATCGACCTCCATGCCAAGGATCGCCAGATCGCGCGCGGTCGTCACATTGCTGCGATCGAACAGGCCGTTCGGACTGGAAAAATGCGTGCCTGTCATGCCGAGGCGTGACGCCGCGGCATTCATGCGCTGGACGAACGTTTTTTCATCGGACGCCACGGCTTCCGCCAAGGCGACAGCGACATCATTGGCCGATGCGGTGATCGCGGCAAAGAGCGCATCTTCGAGCGTCATGGTCCGCCCGAAGGTCAGGCCGGACTCCAGAAATGCCTGTTTCGTGGCGTTGCGCGTCATCATCACCGGCGTGGTCAGGGTAACATCACCGGACCGCAGGGCTTCGAAAACGACAAGCGCCGTCATCAGCTTGGTCGTCGAGGCCGGATACCAAGGCACCCCGGCATCCTCCTGATAGAGAACCTGGCGACTGGCCGTATCGACAACGAGCACAGGCGTGCCATGGGCAGGGACCGCCGTCAAAAGCGATGCGAGGAACAGTCCTATTGTCCGTGATCGTCCGACCGAGAGGGGTTTGGTCATGTGCCAGTCTCCTGGGAAAGATGTCCTCATGCCATGACGTGCGATGCGGGCGCAAGCCTTTGCGGCGATGCGACGCTGGTGCATTGGCAAGTCCCTGCCGGTTGATCGCCAGAGGACTGGCGGCAAGCCCGGTAATTAGGACAGGCGCGACAAAGGTCCATAGGCCCGGAACATTGGGCTAGTCGCGACGAGCACTTTCTGCGCGCGAAGTGACAATGAGCCCACCGGTGAAGATTGGCGGGCTTTTCGTTAGCTCGCGCGCACCATCTTCTTTTCGTCGAGAATACGCGTGTGTGAGAAAAATATGTGTGGCTGGGGCGCCTGGATTCGAACCAGGGGTGCCGGTACCAAAAACCAGTGCCTTACCGCTTGGCTACGCCCCAACGCTTGGCTGCGGGCGAAACGCCCTGCCAAATCGAAAGCCGGTTTAGCAAAGCCGCGCGGGGCGGACAATCGCTAAGTTCGGGATAAAGCGGTTTTTTCGCATCCATCGGCGTTTGCCACCGCGCGCGGTTCATGCCGGTTGCCCTTGCCGCGCCCTGCCTCTAGTCTCCGGCAAAACCGGAGAACACCATGAGCCAGTATCGTGCCCGCCCGCCTGCCAAGCCAACCGTTCTTCTCGACGATGCCGTGGTGCGCATCACGCGCTGGGATTTCGAGCCCGGGGCCGATACCGGGCATCATGTGCATGGCATGGGCTATGTCGTCGTGCCGATGACTGATTGCCAGTTTCTGCTGGAGGAACCGACGGGCGAGCGTCGCGTCGATATGGCGGCGGGTGCGGCCTATCGGCGCGAAGCCGGCGTCGAGCACAATGTCGTCAATGCCGGCACCGCCCCGATGTCCTTCATCGAGATCGAATACAAGTGAAGCAATACCCATGAAAGGACGGACGGCGCGGATGGAAGGCCCGGATTTCGACGTGGATTTCAAGCCGGCACATGGGCAGGCCGTGTCGGTGGCGCCGAACGTGCAGCGGATCACCGTCAACAATCCCGGTCCCTTCACCTTCCACGGCACCAACAGCTATATCGTCGGCGATCGTTCCGTTGCGGTGATCGACCCGGGGCCGGAGGACGAGGCGCATTTCCAGGCGCTGATGGTAGCGCTGAAGGGCCGCAAGGTCACCCATATCGCCGTCAGCCACACCCATCGCGACCACTCGCCGCTGGCGCGCCGGCTGAAGCGGGAAACGGGCGCGCTGGTGGTCGCCGAAGGGCCGCACCGGGCGTCGCGGCCGCTGCATGAGGATGAGATCAACCCCTTTGCCGAAAGCTCGGACATGGATTTCAGGCCCGACAAGGCGCTGGCCGATGGCGAAACGATCGAGGGCGACGGCTGGGCGCTGACGGCGCTGATGACACCCGGCCATACCGCCAACCATGCGGCCTTTGCGCTGGAAGGCACGGGCATGGTTTTTTCCGCCGATCACGTCATGGCCTGGGCAACCAGCATCGTTGCGCCGCCGGATGGGGCCATGGCCGACTACATGGCCTCGCTGGAGGCGTTGCTCCAGCGTGACGACCGGCTGTATCTGCCCGGCCATGGCGGGCCGGTGGTGGAGCCCGCCGCCTTCCTGCGCGGGCTGCGCGCCCACCGGCGCATGCGCGAACGCGCCGTGCTGGAGCGGGTGCGCGCCGGCGACACGTCCATTCCGGACATGGTTCGGGTGATCTACGCTTCGACGGATATACGCCTGCACGGCGCGGCTGCCCTCTCGGTGCTGGCCCATCTCGAAGACCTCGTCGAACGCGGCCAGGTCGAGACCGACGGACCGCCGGCGCTGATGGGGCGCTACCGGCTGGCATCGGGCGGAGCCGCATGACGGAGATGCGCGGCGCCTACAGCTATCGCGACGACCCGGCCATTCCGGGCTTTGACGACAGCCATGCGCTCATCGTCTTCGACGGCGCCTGCATCTTCTGTTCCGGCTGGGTGAATTTCCTGCTGCGCCATGATCGCGCCGAGCGCTTCCGGTTTCTCACCGCACAATCGCCGCTCGGCACAGCGCTCTATCGGCATTACGGGCTGGATACGCGCGATTATGAGACGAACATCCTGATAGAGGACGGCCAAGCCTTCTTCAAGTCGGAGGGATCGATCCGCATGGCCGCAGGACTTGGCTATCCGTGGAAACTGGCGCTTGCCCTGCGCATCCTGCCACGACGGCTTCGCGATGCGCTCTACGAACTTGTGGCGCGCAACCGCTACCGGATTGCCGGGCGGCGCGACCGCTGTTTCGTGCCGACGGCAGAGGATCGGCGGCGGTTTATCGGATGAGCCAAAGCGGCCTGCGCATCCTGATTGTCGGCGGATACGGCACCTTCGGGGGTCGACTGGCGCAGCTGCTTGGCGACGAACCGCGACTGACGCTGATGATCGCCGGGCGGTCCCTTGTAAAAGCGGAGGCTTTCTGCGCCGGGCTCAGCGGTGCCGCAACGTTGGAGCCGGTGACGTTCGATCGCGATGGCGATATCCGCACCGCACTGGCCACGCTGAAGCCCGATATTCTGGTCGATGCCTCCGGCCCGTTCCAGATCATGGGAGAACAGCCCTACCGCGTTGCGCAGGCCTGCATCGGGCTGGGCATCGACTATCTCGATCTTGCCGACAGTGCCGCCTTTGTCACCGGTATCAGCGCGCTGGATGCCGAGGCGAAGGCGGCGAATGTCGCGGTCCTGTCCGGCTGCAGCAGTTTTCCCGCCCTTTCCTTCGCGGCGCTTAACGCTCTGCGTCCAGGATTCGCGGCGATCACCGTGGTCGAAGCGGGCATTGCGCCCTCGCCGCGGGTCAAGATCGGCCTGAACGTCATCCGCGCCGTCTCCAGCTATGCCGGCAAGCCCATCGCCCTTTTGCACGGCGGCAAGCGGGTGCAGCGACACGGACTTATCGGCGGCATCGACATGACGATTGCGCCACCGGGCACGGTGCCGATGAACCGCCGGCGTTTCCTGCTCGCCGATGCGCCGGATCTGGCGCTTCTGCCGCGGGCCCTGCCTGGCCTGCAATCGGTCTTCACCGGCGCCGGCACAGAGCCACAGGCGTTGCAGCGCCTGCTCGGCCTTCTCGCGAAGCTCGTGCGGATGAACATGCTGTCGTCGCTTACGCCGCTTGCGCCGCTGTTTTATCGGGTAAGCAGCTTGTTCGGCTTTGGTGCACATCGCGGCGGCATGTTCGCGCGGGCCACGGGCAAAGCGCCTGATGGCAAGGATATGCAGCGCAGCTGGCACCTGATCGCCGAAGGCGATGACGGGCCTTTCATTCCGGCGATGGCCAGCGAGGCGCTGATCCGCCGGCGGCTCGCCGGCACCCGGCTGGCTGCGGGCGCCACCAGTGCCGCAGGCGTGCTGGTGCTTGCGGATTTTGAGCCGCTGTTCAAGCGTTTTGCCATTGCAAGCGGCATCCGCGAGACGCGCGGCGACGGGATCGATACGCCACTTTATCGGCGCATGCTGGGCAGCGCCTGGAGTGACCTGCCGCAGGCCGTCGCCGAGCTGCATGACAGCACCGTATCGCAGCTGTTTCGCGGCCGGGCCAAGGTGGAGCGCGGCCGAAATTGGCTTGCGCGGATCACCGCCGCCATCATCGGTTTTCCGGCGGAAGGCGATAATGTGCCGGTCAGCGTGCGCTTCGACCGCAGTCGGGGCGCGGAACTCTGGACGCGGACCTTTGCCGGAAAATTATTTAAAAGTCTGCAGTCGGCGGGCGTCGGGACTGACGAAAACCTGCTGGTCGAGGCATTCGGTCCGTTTCGTATCCGCATCGCGCTTGTGCCGCGGGAGGGACGATTGCTTCTCGTCATCCGCGGATGGCGTTTTCTCGGCATCCCGCTGCCGCTGTTTCTGGCGCCGGGCGGAGACACCTATGAGGAAGAGCGCGACGGCGAGTTTCGATTTCATGTGGAGATCGCCAGTCCAATCACCGGACTGATCGTCCGCTACACCGGCTGGCTTCGTCCGGCGCAAGATTGAACGCGCCGCAACACCGACGTCCGGATCAACCGCCGGCGATTCCCAGAAGTTCGGCGTCCAGGGCCTTCAGGAAACTCTCGGCGAAGGCAGCGCCGATGCCGAGATCATGGGGGCCGTAGCGGGAGGCGACGCGCAGGTCGACAAGCGTGGTTTCAGCCTCTTCCCGCAGCCGGATCAGCACGTCGAAGCGCAGGCCGGTGATCAGCGTGCGCCATTCCCCCTGCAGCAGGACATCACTTTGGCGCCGGCCCTGCGGCATGTCGCCCGGCACGATCATGTCCGGCCGGGACAGGGGAATGGGCACGCTATCCGGTTCGCTGTCGCGCGGTCCGGTTTCCGGCTTGACGACCAGGTCCTCGAGGTCCGCCTTGGTGTTTTCAAGCCCCTCCTCCGCAGCGATCCCGACACCGGTCTTTTCGACGACGTTGCGCACGCCCTGATAGACGCGGTCGAGCGCGCCGTCATAGCGACGTCCGGTGAGGCCCGGATAGGCGGCGCGCTGGGCCGCGCGGTCCTCGGCGGTCACCTCGGCGGCACGCCGCAGCCAGCCTTGCTCCGCATCCGGCGGGATGATCCAGGAGGGCGGCGACTGCGTGTCGGTGCTCACGTCATAGATGGCAGGGCGGGAAAAATAGGCGGCGAGTTCGACGCCGGCAAAGCCGAGCGGTCCGGCGGAATAGACCAGCGCCATGAAGGCGGCGATGCCGCCGACGGCCGCGACCTGCCACAGCCGGACGAAACCGATGACGGCGAAGACGACGGCCACGAGTGCCAGACCGGCGGATATCCCGCAAAGCACAAGGAAGTGCGGCGTCGTCAGCGGGCCGAAGCGATGGGCGAGCAGAGCCACGGCCAAAAAGCCGAAGGAAAAACGGGCAAGGCGCCGTGCCCAGAAGGCCGTCTGCGAGATCGGGCGCTCGTATCTGATCATCATGAACCGGAATCAGTCCCCCTCTCACCCGCTGGCATCTTCGTTGTTTAAAGCGGAACGCCAAGCGAGGGAACAGGCAAACGCAAGCCCTGGCACCGTTGCCACGCCGCAAATTCGCCATTCTCGTTCAGCAATTGTGACGAACGGGGGTTTTCGCGCGTTCTGCCGGTGGAACCGGCATACGCATTGTCAGGATTTCGGGGCGAACGTCGGCAACGACGCGCACCGCGCAAGGAGTGTGATCATGCTGTCATTCGAACCCAGCAAAACACCCACCATGACGCCGGGCACTACCAGGCCAACCATCGCGCAGCCGGCCATCGCTCTGCCGACCGGCGCTCAGCCGACCATCACCATTGCCGAACCCGGCCTGCCGATGGAACTCATCGAACTGGAACTGTCGCTGGATGGTTTCACCGCAGGCGCCGCCGGCTTTTCCAGGCATTTGCGCATTGCCGCCGAGGGCGTCAAAGGCGCCTTCCTGTTCGAGCTTCCGGCATCCGGCCTGATCGCAAATTGCGAGCGGATCGCCGTACTGCGCATCCCCGAAGGCACAGGCAGCACCATGGCGACGATCTTCGCCTGCCTGGAAAGCGATGGCGCAACAATCCGCATCGAAAGGCCCGACGACACCACGGCGGGCCTGAAGAATTTCGCCGACGCCTTCGTGGATGTGCTGGAACGGATCTAACGATCCCTACAAGTTGATGGCGCCCTACTAAAATGCCTTTGGCAGGCCCGCCTGCTTGAGGGCTTCATTGGCGGTATGGCGCGACTTCATCCCATAATCCACCGTGAAATGGCGTTTCGAAAGGGGGGGCTGAACCATATTTCATGGTCACCTTGCCCTGCCCTCACATAGTAGCAACTCGCTTTCGTCAACAACTCTTTGAGATCTCTCAAATAGCTCGACATGGGCGCTCAGAAGTGCGGATTCGGAACGCGGGAAAGGTGTTCCGACAGGATGTGTACCGGGATTTCCCTCAAATCCGAAGAAATCTCGTTCAATTCCAGCAAATCGGAAATGGCTGCCAGTATCTTGGGATCCAGGGCCTCCGTCGTGTCGGCTTCCACGGCAAGACCGTCGATATCTGAACTAGATGCAACCCAGACACGGGCTTCTTCATCCCAGGCAACTCTCACAATGATGGACGCGTGTTTCATAGACGCTCCCATGCGTGTTCACGACGGGTAGGATAGTGGATCGTTCAAGTCAATTTCTCCGTTTTTTAGTCTCTCACCCACTGCCGTTGATCGCCGCCTGTGCTGCCGCCAGCCTTGCGATCGGCACGCGGAAGGGCGAGCAGGAGACGTAGTCGAGGCCGGTCTGCTCGCAGAAGCGGATCGAGGCGGGATCGCCGCCGTGTTCGCCGCAAATGCCGAGCTTCAGGCCGTTCTTGGTGCGCCGGCCACGTTCGGCAGCGATCTGGATCAGTTCTCCGACACCATCGAAATCGAGCGAGACGAAGGGGTCCTGCTCGACGATGCCCTTCTGGATATAGGTATTGAGAAACTGGGCGGCATCGTCGCGCGAGATACCGAAGGTCGTCTGCGTCAGGTCGTTGGTGCCGAAAGAGAAGAAATCGGCGCTTTCGGCGATGACATGGGCGCGAAGCGCGGCGCGCGGCAGCTCGATCATCGTGCCGACAAGATATTCGATCTCGATGCCCGCCTCGCCAATCACTTCTTTCGCCACCGCATCGATGCAGGCCTTGACGTAGTCGAGTTCGGATTTGAGCCCGACCAGCGGCACCATGATTTCCGGCACGACCGGCGCGCCGGTTTCGCGGGCGGCCTCGACCGCCGCCTCGAAGATGGCGCGCGCCTGCATCTCGCAGATTTCCGGATAGGAAATGGCAAGCCGGCAGCCGCGATGGCCGAGCATCGGGTTGAACTCATGCAGGGCATCGACCCTTTGGCGCAGGTCGGCCGGGTTCATGCCCAGCACGCCGGCGACATCGGCGATCTCCTCGTCAGTCTTCGGCAGGAATTCGTGCAGCGGTGGATCGAGCAGGCGGATGGTGACGGGCAGGCCGTGCATGATCGAGAACAGCTCGGCAAAGTCTGACCGCTGCATCGGCAGGAGCTTGCCGAGAGCCACGCGGCGGCCGGCCTCGTCGCTCGCCAGGATCATCTCGCGCATGACGTTGATGCGTTCGCCTTCGAAGAACATATGCTCGGTGCGGCAAAGACCGATGCCCTCGGCGCCAAAGGAGCGGGCGGCGCGTGCATCGGCCGGGGTTTCGGCATTGGTGCGCACCGTCATGCGCCGGCTCTTGTCGGCCCATTCCATGATCTTGCCGAAATCGCCGGACAGTTCCGGCTGCAGCATCGGGATTTCGCCGCGCAGCACCTGGCCGGAAGAACCATCGATGGTGATGATGTCGCCCTTCTTCAGCGTCGTGCCGGCGGCGATCAAAAGTTCGTTGCGCAGGTCGACACGGATATTGCCGGCGCCGGAGACGCAAGGGATGCCCATGCCGCGGGCAACCACGGCCGCATGACTGGTCATACCGCCGCGCGAGGTCAGGATGCCTTCGGCGGCGTGCATGCCGTGGATATCCTCGGGGCTCGTCTCGACGCGGACGAGGATGACCTTGCGGCCTTCCTTCTCGGCCAGAACAGCCTCTTCCGAGGTGAAAACGATCTCGCCGGTGGCAGCGCCGGGCGACGCCGGCAGGCCGGAACCGATGATGTCGCGCCGGGCGCGCGGATCGATCGTCGGATGCAGCAACTGGTCAAGCGAGGCCGGGTCGATGCGGGTGACCGCCTGATGCCGGGTGATCAGCCCGGCATCGGCCATATCGACGGCGATCTTCAGCGCCGCCTTGGCTGTGCGCTTGCCCGACCGTGTCTGCAGCATCCAGAGCGTTCCACGCTCGATGGTGAACTCCAGGTCCTGCATGTCCTTGTAATGGGCCTCGAGCGTATCGCAGATGGTACGAAACTCCTCAAAGGCTTCCGGCATCAGCTTTTCCAGCGACGGCTTGTCGGAGCCGGAGGCAAGGCGGGAGGCTTCGGTGATATTCTGCGGTGTGCGGATACCGGCGACGACATCCTCGCCCTGCGCGTTGACGAGGAATTCGCCGTAGAGTTCGTTTTCGCCGGTCGACGGGTTGCGGGTAAAGGCGACGCCGGTGGCAGACGAATTTCCGAGATTGCCGAAGACCATGGCCTGGACGTTGACGGCGGTTCCCCATTCGGCCGGGATATTGTGCAGGTGACGATAGGTGATGGCGCGCGCATTCATCCAGCTGGCGAAGACCGCACCGATCGCACCCCAGAGCTGAACCTCCGGATCCTGCGGAAAGCTCTCGCCCAGTTCCTCCTCGATTGCGCGCTTGTAGAGCGCGATGACATGCTGCCATTCGACGGCGGAGAGTTCGGTATCCTGCCCGTGACCGAGACGGCCCTTCTCGTCTTCGAGGATTTCCTCGAAAATCTCGTGATCCAGCCCCATGACGACATCGCCATACATCTGGATGAAACGGCGATAGCTGTCCCAGGCAAAGCGCGCGTCGCCGGCATCATGGCCAAGCGCCTGTACGGAGCGGTCATTGAGACCGAGATTGAGCACGGTGTCCATCATGCCAGGCATCGAGGCCCGCGCGCCGGACCGGACCGACAGGAGAAGCGGACGCTGGTTGTCGCCGAAAACGCGACCCGTGATCTCCTCGATCCGGGTGATGCCGACGCGGACCTGCGCCTTCAGATCGTCGGTGATTGTCTTGCCGCTCTTGTAATAACCGGCGCAGGCCTCGGTGATGATGGTGAGGCCGGGCGGCACCGGCAGCCCGAGATTGCACATCTCAGCCAGGTTTGCGCCCTTGCCTCCCAGAAGATCGCGATCGGCCGAAGCCCCCTCGGCCTTTCCTCCGCCGAAGGTATATACCCACTTGGTCATGCCTGTTCTCCACCCCAACAGTTCGTTCCGAACGCTACAGCAAATGCAACGCATTGGAAATCTATCGGGTGGAGATTATTGCTGCATTGCACCAAAATTGCGACTACATTGCCGCACTGCACACCGCAGGCCGAAAGCCTCGGCTGCGAGGCCCGCTCATTTCCAGCGCTCAGGCTGCCGACCGACGCCAGGTGTTCTTGCCGGCGGCTTTCGCCTCATAGAGCGCGGTATCGGCCGCGCTCATCAACCCGTCGGGATCCAAACCGTTTGCCGGCGAGACGGCAATACCGATGCTGACGCTGATGCCGATCTGGCGATCGGCAATGCCAAACGGCTGTCGAAGCGCCTGGATGCAGCGCTGGGCCACATCTTCGGCAGCCAGGACCGAGGCATGCTGGAGAATGGCGAATTCATCGCCACCCAGCCGCGCCACAAGATCACCCGTGCGCAGGACGCCGCTCAATCGCTGCGCCACCTGCTTCAGCAAGGCATCGCCGGCCGCGTGGCCGAACGTGTCGTTGACCGGTTTGAAACCGTCCAGATCGAGGTAATGCACCGCCACCTCTCCGCCACCCAGCATCGCCCGGCCCAGCGCCGCTTCCAGCGTCTGGCGAAACCGCATGCGGTTCGGCAGGCCGGTCAGCGGGTCGTGGTGGGCAAGGTGCGTCGCATGCGCCTCTGCATGGACCCGGTCGCTGACATCGGCGATCGTCAAAAGCAGGCGGCGGTCGCTGCCTTCATTAAGGAAACGCACATAGATGAGGACATGCCGCTCGTCGCCATCGGCCGTGCGGTGCCGCCAGACCGTCCGCGCTTCGCAACTGTCGTCCAGCGTGTTCAGGATCGTGCCGAAACGTGCGCCCTCTTCCCCGACATGCAGATCCGTCACCGCCTTCGATAAAAGATCGGTACGACTGAAGCCGTAAAGGGCGATTGCGGCGTCGTTGACACCGATGATATCCAGCGTGCCCACCGCGCACAGCATCATCGGCATGGGATTGGCATCGAACAACTGCCGCATGGATTCTTCGCGGCGCTTCAGGTCGGTTATATCGATGCGCATGCCGATGGCGCCGCCGTCCGGTGTGCGACGATCGTCATGGCGCAGCCAGCGGCCGTCGCGCAGCATCTGCTCGTCCTGCGAAGAGAGCTGCGCGTGTTTTTTCATGCGCTCCTCGATCCAGTTCTCCGCATCCTCGATCAATTCCGGCATTTCGCCGCTGTCCAGGCTGATGCGCAGGATATCGCGAAACGGAATACCCGGCCGCAGATGCGGCGCGATTTCCGGATAGAGCGCGGCGTATTTTTCGTTCCAGAGCACATATCTGTCTTCGGCATCGAAGACGCAGGCCGCCTGGGGCAGCATGTCTATGATGAAGCCAAGCCGCCGGTGCGCGGCTTCCGCCTCGGCCAGGATCTGCTCGTTCTGCCGCTCAAGCTCCAGGCGCATGGTGGCCAGAGCCCGCTCGTCGATCAGGTCGCGGATCACCACCCCGGTCAGCGGGGCGCCCTCGCGTTCCCATCGCACCAGCGAAAGTTCAACGGGAATGGCGCTGCCATCGTTTCGCAGCAGGATCGTCTCGCGCCGGAACGATGTCGCCTCCGTCGCCGACAGCACATGCCATTGCGGAAGGAGCCGCGATACCGGCGTGCGGGCAAGCACCGGACCGGTGCCGGCAATGGCGCAAACGGCCTCGTTGGCGAACAGGATGATGCCGCCGCCATTGACGCACAGGCAGGCGGACGGCACGGCTCCGAGAAACACCAGTGCATCTGCGCTTGTAAAGTCCGTCAATTGGCACCTTCCCGGCGCAGCAAACCCGCCGAACAATGGCGCATCGTGCGGCAAGAACGGAAAGATTGCGTTACCGCCGGCAATCACCGTTCGCCCTCCCTCCGGGATCTGCGCATCCACAAATGGGGCGTTGCGGCAGCGGACAGGATTGATAATATCAACAACAGCTGATGGACGCCGGCGCGAATTTTTTGAGGCCGCCGTGCGTTTTCCAGCAGCAATCCTGTTGGCCAAAGGTGTGGAAATGCCAAATTTTTTCCGTCTGCTGGCCTGGCTCTTCTTCGCCACGGCCCTCGCCCCAAATGCAGAAGCTACCGGTGAGGCAAAGCGGCTCGCGCTCGTGATCGGCAATTCGACATACGTGGTTGCCGGCGTGTTACCCAACGCCGCTCGCGATGCGACGGAATTCGGCCGTTTCCTGTCGTTGCAGGGGTTCGAGGTCGATGTCGTAACCAATGCCAGCAGGCGCGAGATGGCGAGCGCCGTTTCGCGGTTCTCCAAGAAGGTCGGACCGCAGGATGTGGCGCTGCTCTATTTCGCCGGACACGGCATGCAGCTTCACGGCGAAAACTATCTCGTCGGCACCGATGCGCATCTTGAAAGCGAACTGGACGTCTCGGCCGAGGCAATCGCGCTGACCGATATGATCGGACCCGTGGAAAAGAAAGCGAAGATCGCGCTGTTCTTTCTCGACGCCTGCCGCAACAACCCGCTTGCCAACCGCCTGAACGAACAGGTCGAGGGCGTGACACGCAGCCTGGCGACGCGGGGCCTTGCACCAGTGAACACAGAAGCCGCGGGCACCATGGTGGCTTTTGCCGCCGCACCCGGCCAGGTCGCCGCGGACGGCAGCGGCGAAAACTCGCCGTTTACCACTGCACTCATCGCCAATCTTGCCGGTCCCGGACTGGAAATCGGCACGGCCTTCAAACGCGTCATCCGCGATGTGCGCAGTAACACGGCCGGCAAACAATCGCCGCAGATCCTCTCGTCGCTCGCCCTGGAGTTTTATTTCAATACCAGTCTTCCCGTCGAGGCAAAGGCCGTTCCGAGCGAGGCGATCGAAACGCCGGTGCACCCCGCCACCGCCACCGATGTGGCCGCAGTAGAAGTGGACTTCCGCAAGGCGCTTCGCATCAACACGCCACGCATCTGGAAGTTTTTCCTGGCCAAGCACAGGACCGGCGAACAGGCGTCGATGGCACGCCAATTTCTGTCTCAGATGCAGCCGGCAACGACAACGACAAAATCACTGACCCCGGAACAGCGCGAAAACCTGCTGACACAGAACGACGGCAAGCGCCGCGAAATTCAGCTTGCTCTGGCGAGCAAAGGTTTCGACCCCGGCACCGCCGATGGAGCCTTCGGTCAAAAGACGCGCAACGCGCTGTCCAGCTACCAGAAATCCATCGGTATCGCGCCGACGGGATATGTCACCGACATTACCGCGGAAAAGCTCGGCCTGAAGCTTCCGCAAGCGCAAGGTGAAGACGGGCTCTATTCCACTTCCGTTGCCCGGCAGTACAAGCCGGAGGACTTCGAGGGACTCGAAACGGATCCGCGCGTTCTTAAGGCGGTGGCCTGTGCCCCTTCGTTGCGCAGGATCTATGGCAGCTTTCAGGGGCATCTTTATATGCTCGTCAAGAATAGCCCTACGAAGCGTGATTTTGCCGCTCAGATCGCCAAGATCTGCGGCGGGTACCTTGCCTCGATTACCTCGCCAGCTGAAAATCGCTTCATAGCGTCCTTGATGAACGGCGATCAGAACCTGTTCTGGATTTACTACGACAAGAAATACGGCATCACCGCGAAGATGGGAGCCTGGATCGGGTTGGTGCAGACCAAGGGTGCGCAAGAGCCAAGAGGCGGATGGGCCTGGGAAAATGGCGAGCCGTTCACCTACACAAACTGGGATTCAGGCACCCCCAACGAAGTCAAACCAGGCGACAATTACGGCATGTTCTTTGCTGGTTTCAGAGGCCAGCGCGACGTCAAGACGCTCTATGTCGAGCGTTGGGATGACATGGGGCCAAACGACGGAACCGGTTCCTTCGTCGTCGAGATCGAATAAGGCTGCATACCACCGGTCCGAAGTGATTGCGCCCTTGATACACCCGCCTCGTCTTGCCTCTACATCGTCTCCAGAAACGGGTTCCTGATGGTCAGGCGACCAAAGACTCGGCCATGCTGGAGGTCCTCGCTGAACAGCGTGTCGCAGCCGGCTTCCATGGCGGCTGCGACGATGAGGGCATCGTAGATGGTCAGGCCATGATCGCGGGCGAGCGGCAGGGCGGCCTCGTGAAGCTGGGTGGTGAGGGGGACTATGTCATCGAGCGCAATGTGGAATTGTTTCAGCGCCAGCTCGATCGTGGTCCAGTCGTGCCGCAACTTCCTGCGCACGACATGCACGAACTCATTCAAAACCTGCGCACTGATAGCACCACCCTGCCGCAGACACGCAGCGGCAGGAACCTTTCTCGGATCATCCGACACGATGTAGACGAGAATGTTCGTATCAAAGAAAGCCTTCACCGCTCATTGGCCTCTTCCCTGTCGAATTTATAGTCGGGAGGAAGCGGCAGATTGAGGGATGCAAGCGCGGCCAAGGCTGCCTCGCGACGACCATCCTTTTCAAGGATCAGTGTCTTCCCGGCACCGTTCACGAGTTCGATATCGTCGCCCTCGGACAATCCCATCTCCTCAACTAGCTTTTTGGGCAGACGCACAGCCAGACTGTTGCCCCATTTCGAGACCTGCATGCAAACCTCCATGATATACGTTTGAAAAAGTATATCATAAGCGCCGAACAGCTGCAATCGATCCTCACACCGCCTCGCGCAACTGCTCCGCCGTCTGCAGGTCCACCGAGACCAGCTGGCTGACCCCCTGCTCGGCCATGGTGACGCCGAAGAGGCGGTTCATGCGGGCCATGGTGATCGGGTTGTGGGTGATGATGACGAAACGGGTCTCGGTCGAGGCCGCCATTTCGTCCATCAGGTTGCAGTAGCGCTCGACATTGTGGTCGTCGAGCGGCGCATCGACTTCGTCGAGCACGCAGATCGGCGCCGGATTGGTGAGGAAGACCGCAAAGATCAGCGCCATGGCCGTCAGCGCCTGCTCGCCGCCGGACAAAAGCGTCATGGTCTGCGGTTTCTTGCCGGGCGGGCGGGCGAGGATTTCAAGGCCGGCATCGAGCGGGTCGTCGCTCTCGATCAACTGAAGCTCCGCCGTACCGCCGCCGAAGAGATGGGTGAACAGCCGCTGGAACTGGACGTTGACGATGTCGAAGGCGGCGAGCAAGCGTTCGCGGCCTTCGCGGTTGAGGCTCTGGATCGCGGCCCGCAGCTTGCGGATCGCGTCAATCACATCCTCGCGCTCCTTGATCAGGGCGGCGAGCTTGTCGGACAGTTCCTTCTGCTCTTCCTCGGCGCGCAGATTGACGGCACCGAGGCGCTCGCGCTCGATTTTCAGCCGCTCGAGTTCACGCTCGATGGCGCGGACATCCGGCAAGTCCTGATCGACGGCAAGGCCGGTCAGGCGCATCACCTCGTGCGGCGCGCAGCTCAGCGTCTGGCGGATCGCCCCCTCGGTCTCGACACGTTTTTCGCGGGCGGACACCAGCCGCTCCTCGGCGCGGCCGCGATTTTCGCGCACCTCGGCCAGTTGCGACAGGGCCGTTGCGGCATTGCGGTCGGCGTCGCGCTGGCGGCTTTCCGCCTCTGCCAGCCGGTCGGCGGCGGCGCGGCGTGCGATCTCCATGTTGGTGAGCTCGCTCATCAGGGCGCGGCGCTTTTCGTCGAATTCGTCCGGCGCGTCCATCAGCGCCTCCACCTCGTCGCGGGCTTCCGCCTCGCGGTCGCGCAGCGTGGCGATGTGTTCTCCGGCGCTCGCCGCGCGCGCATTCCAGGTCTGGCGCTCGGCGGCGATTGCGGTCAGGCGGCGCTGCCGGGCCTCATTTTCGCGGGCAAGACCGTCATGGGCGGCGCGGGCCTCGGCAACAGCGGCGCGATCCTGCGCCACCTCCAGAGCCGCGGTTCTGAGGCGCATTTCGAGATCGGCCAGATCCGGCGCATCCTCCAGCGCCTCGCGGGCGCCTTCCATCTGCTCGCCAAGCTCTTCAAGCTGTAGTTCGAGCTGGCTGCGGGTCTCGGCCAGAACCGCACGACGACGCACCAGATCGCCGGAGGCGCGCTCGGCAGCCGCCAGCGCATCGCGGGCTTCCGCCACCTTTCGGGCCATCAGACGCTGCGCATCGCGGGCCTGGCGCAGACGCTCGTCCTCAGCCCGGATGCCGGCTGCGGCCTTGGCAAGAGCGGCCTCGCATTGCTCCAGCTGCAGCTGCGCATCCTCGGCCTGGATATCAAGCTCGGCCAGTCGGTTCCTCTGGGCCAACCGGAGGGCGGCAGCACTCGGCGCATCCGCACCGGTGACATGGCCATCCCAGCGCCAGACGGCGCCATCGCGCGTCACCAGCCGCTGGCCGGCCCGCAGCTGCGGCATCAAGGCTTCGGCCGCAGCATTGTCGGCAACGATACCGATCTGGCGCAGCGCGCGGGAAAGCTCCACCGGCGCGCGGACATGATCGGCAAGCGGCGTTGCCCCTGCCGGCAGGTTCGCATCCTCACCCTCCCCCGGCATGCGCCAATGGGCGGGCGCCGAAAGATCAAGCGGTGAATCGAGATCGTCGCCAAGGGCGGCGCCCAAGGCCGTCTCGAAACCACGATCGACCTTGATGTCATCGACCACCGGCGGCGATGCGCCGGACACCGTTGCCGCGTCCAGCATGCGCCGGATCGTGCGGGCCTCCGTCTCGATCCCGTTCAGCTGTGCCCGCGCGGCATCGACAGGCGGGCGGGCGATAGCCTCCGCCCGGCGGGCGGCGGCAAGTGCCTCCTCGACTGACACGATGGCTGCGTCAGAATCTTCCAGCGCTGCTTCCGCGGCCTCGACCTCTTCGCGTTTTGCCTCCGGATCCGGCAGCACGGCGATCTGACGGTCGAGCTCTTCAAGATCGCGGCTCTGGTCTGCGAGCTGGCGGGCAAGTCGTCCCTGCCGCTCGGAGAGATCGCGGATGGTCTTTTCCAGCTGATTGCGACCGGCCTGCGCTTCGGCCCGCTCGGCGGTCAGAAGGTTAGACTGGCGCTCGCTTTCGGCCAGTTTCTCGCTGACATCGCCCAGCCGCTCCTGCGCTTCCACGGCCCGGTCGTCGGCCTCCGCCAGCGTCTCCAAGAGTGCCGCCTCTTCCTCCTCCAGCCGCGCAAGAATGCCCGCATTGTCGGCAATCATGCGTTCTTCGCGGACGATATCCTCGCCGAGCTGCGACAGCCGCCGCTGCAGCTCGTCGCGGCGACGCAGCGTCCGTCCGGCATCCTCTTCGAGCTGCGCCTTGGCGAACTGCATGCGCTGGAGGGCGGCGGCAACCCTTGCTTCCTCTTCGCGCAGTTCCGGCAGTTTCAGGCTGGCAATGGCTTGCGCCTTCGCCGCCTCCATCTGTCCTTGAGCCTTTTCCGCGACCAGAGAGGTGATCTGGTTCAGCTGGCTGTCGGCCTCGCCTTCAGCCTGCTTGGCCTGGACCCAGCGGATGTGCAGCAGCATCGCCTCGTGCCGGCGGATATCGGCCGACAGCATCTTGAAGCGGTTGGCCTGGCGGGCCTGGCGTTTCAGGCTTTCGATCTGGCTTTCAAGCTGGGAGGTGACATCGTCCAGCCGCTCGAGATTGGTCTCGGCGCCTTTCAGGCGCAGTTCGGCTTCATGGCGGCGCGAATGCAGGCCGGAAATGCCGGCCGCCTCTTCCAGAAGTTGGCGCCGCGCCTGCGGTTTGGCCGCGATCAGCTCGCCGATCCGCCCCTGCCCGACCATGGACGGAGAGCGCGCGCCAGTCGAGGCATCAGCAAACAGAAGCTGCACATCCTTGGCGCGGGCTTCCTTGCCGTTGATGCGGTAGACCGAGCCGTTTTCCCGCTCGATCCGCCGCGTCACCTGGATTTCGTCGCTGTCGTTGAAGGCGGCAGGCGCGGTGCGATCGCTGTTGTCGAGATAAAGCCCGACCTCGGCCGTGTTGCGCGCCGGTCGATTGCCGGAACCGGAAAAGATCACGTCGTCCATGCCGGACGCGCGCATGTTCTTGTAGGAATTCTCCCCCATCACCCAGCGCAGCGCCTCGACAAGGTTCGACTTGCCACACCCGTTCGGCCCGACGACACCGGTCAGGCCGCGCTCGATGACGAATTCGGTGGGCTCGACGAAGGACTTGAAGCCGAGGAGGCGCAGACGGTTGAATTTCATGGGGTTTGCCCCCTCTTCTCCCCAGCGGGGAGAAGGTGGCCCGGAGG
>Ga0307515_10000421_pt1 | contig 102168 bp, 102 predicted proteins | sample 17_EM_MG_FD_194513 | JGI IMG/M metagenome (GOLD analysis project Ga0307515, IMG submission 194513) | Populus trichocarpa ectomycorrhiza microbial communities from riparian zone in the Pacific Northwest, United States - 17_EM | ecosystem: Host-associated > Plants > Roots > Unclassified...
TGATTCCTTGTTCTCGGGAAAATGTTTATAGAAAGCAGACAGAAAGCAGTCAAAATCAAATGAATTATGTAACCATAATGTGACATTCTCCGGACATTTTCCACGACATTTTCCCAATGGAAAAGGTCAAGTCAGCCGCTGTGATATATATATATGGGTCCCCTCAATTTGTTGGTAGATGGGATTGGAAATACGCATGTTTGGGGAATGGACGAAGCATTTAACACAGGCTATCAACGTCCATCCCTTGGTCACCACCTGTTGTCTTCTTCCTGCTGCTCTGTACTGTGCTCCTGTCAAATCTTTGCGTTCCCAAACCTGTAGTACCGTCTTGTGCATGCTTATATAGAAAACTACAGGAGATGATACCGAGAGGTACAGGGAGAAGACGTGAAGTCAAATCTTTCCGATCGCAAAACATCGAGTGGAATCGGGAGGAACAAAAGGATACAGGTTCGAGAACAATGAAGATAAATACGAAGAACAGAACTATAGAGCTCGTACGTTTGCTGACATGCTGGGAGATTATCTCAAAACGCGGAGAGGTCAAGGTTGGAACAAAGATCCCAAATTGATTCGATCCAAACTCTCAAATGCGCAATTCCCTTACTCCAGCACTAAGGTACATCATAAGCTTAGGTTCTGACCTATACCTCCGTCAAGGGTAGGTGTAGGAGCCTCAGTTGTCGCCCAGTTTTTTCGCCTTCTCAACCTCTGAGGCAAGATCGTCCTTGAGACCCAAAAGCTCCTTGACTGCTTTCTCAAGCTCTTCAATCACTTCTTGGTTCTCTCCCTTCTTGGCCTTGAGATCCCTTACGATGGCACCTTGTTTCTCGACTTTCTCTTTGGCCGATCGCACACCTTCCATATCAGGATACGCCTCCTCAGCAGCTTTCTTGGCCGTCTTCTTAGCCTTTTCAGCCGCCCTCTTGCTCTGTACAGCAACTCCTCCCTTCGGGTGTCCAGCTACTCCTGTCGCAGCGGCCACCTTCTCACTAGCGGCGGCTTGAGGTTTCTGCTCTCCACCGAACTTGGCTCTCCAGACATCTCCCATTCCCTCATCGATCTTCTTGAAGAGGTGTTCTGGAGTTCCAAGTTTGTGGCCAGCGAGCACATCATTACTCAAGCCACCAACAGGGATGGCCCCCGCAGGAGCGTTAAGTTGCACCTCGATGCTTTCTGCTGTGACAGGCATGAATGCCAGATGAGGGCACTCAAAAACCAGATGAGGTTGACTGCACAATGGAGTACCTGGTCGCATCGTTGAGGGTCCTCGACAAGTAAAGCGTTGGAGAGACCCGCTTGCTGTAAGTAAGGGTTGCCTCGAGCCGATAATCGCATAACGATCTCGAGAGACTCGCGAGAACGGAGTGACTCCATGTTCGAGATGTAGGTCGAGAGATACGTGTTGATGTCATTTATGAACCCTTCGTCTTCTCCTGTGGCCGAAATCGGGCCAGGCTCGTCGCCACCGTCAGGTATAACCCCATCCCGTTTTGCAGCGATGAACTTGAGTGTCCGATTCACAAAGTTGCCGAAGCTGCGATACGCGTCAACAATATAGCATGGATGGGGTTTTAGTTTTCCTTCACTTGTTCAGCAGAACGCTGTTGTTGGCGAGGATCTGTTGTTGAGGTTAAGCAACCAGATGCCAACAGTCAAGTTGCGCTTACGAATTCTGTCCAAGAGAACATAGTGTCTCCAGTTTCAGGTCGATTCGCTAGTAGATAGTATCGCCATACGTCCGGCGGTATACCTGTCTCTTTTGCTTGAGGGCCGAACACGCCACAATTCCGCGACTTTGAAAACTTGCCGCCCTCGTAGTTGAGGAACTCTGGTATATTATGAGTTTGAGCTCAGAGTGGTGGAAAGACCGCTTACCAGTCGCGGATATGTAGAATAGTCGGGTCCACGCTCGTCCGTCCCCGAGTAAGCAAGCTGGCCACAACACCGTATGGAAGTAGACATTGTCCTTGCCCATGAACTGATACAGCTTCACATTCTGAGGGTTCAACCACCACTGTTTCCATTCCGGGGTAAAGTTCGCAGTAATGCTTGGATATCCTATTGGCGCATCGTACTGACAAAGGGGAATCAATTCCCTTCGGGGGGTTAATACAAGAATTTATTCTCACCCAGACGTAAAAGACTTTCCCGCCCATACCGTCGTCCTCGCCTTCAGGGGTTGGCACCGGAACGTCCCACTTCAAGTCTCGAGTGATCGGACTAGGCTTCAAACCAGCCTTCATTCTCCAGTCGATGATATCCCCATCCTTGCTGATGACAGCGTTGCCAGTCCAATTGCCCCTCTCGGCCGCCTCCCGTAATTGAACGGTAAGTCGAGGCTGGATGGCATCGAGACGAATGTACATATGTGATGTGGAACGCGTTGTTATGTTGTGTGTGCCCGAGATGATGCATCGTGGGTTAGTCAGTAGGGCGGCGGAATCCAAAGTTTTGGAGCACGAGTCGCATTGATCACCACGAGCATCCTATTATTGTATATAAGTGATATGGGTTCGTATCTGGGTGCAGAGATCGAAGAATCGTGACACTTACAGGGTAACCGCAGTGGGGACGCGTCCCTTCCACAAACCGATCAGCCAAGAACCTGTGTGTGTATCAGCAAGGAGGAATAAATCTCAGTGGTGAGGAGCAGACTTTTCGCATCCTTCGCAGTAGACCTGGATTGTATCCTCCTTCACTAGCATGTTGTTTTTTCGGAGATTGAGGTAAATTTCTTGACATATTCTAAAACAAGCCTTGGTATAGTTCTCCAGCATCTGTCACATCGGTGTTCTCACTCGGTGTGTGCAGGTGTAGAGGTCCTACCAAAATAACTAAAACTGGAGTGTGCGTCAGGGTCCCGTATCGAGGTAGTAGTGAGGATGAAGGCGAGGCATACTCAATTTCAAACCATTCGTATGTCTCTCGATGCAGCGCGTGATAATAATCGCATAACTCTCGCGGTGATTTCTATTCTTTCAACGCTTGAGTTTCCGTGGCCGTACCATACTCATCCGTACCACATATATACAATGTTCTACGATTTCTGGCGCCTGTTTTTGCATCAATGCGCGATCGAGATTAGCTAGAGGGAGAAACCCACGATTATATCTGGAATCGTAACGTTTTTAGCCTGTCACCGAAGTGTAATGAGACATTGTAACGTACCTACTGAATACATCCGCGCTTAGAGTACTGCCGATCATATTCCCTGGGGCAGCAACGGCAAATCGAGTCAGTGACTAGCAGTGGGCTGCGATGCGCACCTTACCAAGGTGAGGTACGTTGTTGCAGTATGGCAACGCAGATGTGATCAGGATGTTCGGTTCTCCTTCCTTGGGAAGCCTATACGAGGCGTCAGGACCAGCACTCGGCGCGGTTCCTGGTGACGGAAAGCGTACGGTGCGATACCCTTGGGGGTGACATCGCGTAGTACACCAGGGGCACTTCGTATCTTCGAGGCCATGAGATCGTGTATTTCCAGGAAGCCGTGAATCAATTCAAGGTTGGAGGCTGGGTCGCAACTCCTTCATCCACGCCCACGCCCGCGTTCCTGCACTTGTGATTGTTCATATAAAATAGCGCCCTTGCCTCTACCGCTTCCATCCCCCTCTTCCACTTGAAATACCGTTCATCATTTGGTGCTTCCTCATTTGGAGATCAGGATATCCAACCTGTCACCATCGATGGGACAATGGCGTCAGTGGGCCAACTGAAATTGAAAATCAAAGAGCAGAACCAAGCGTCCCTGCAAAACGTTGACGCCAAACATCTCACGTTACATCGAGTCACAACCGACCTTGAACGAGAGGCGCGCAGAAACGAACTCAACCGATTATCCGAGCACTCGCAGCGAGTGCACGCCCCTCGACAACGTCACAGAAGTTTTATCGGCAAATATTTACGAAAACCAGGGAAGATGTACAATATCCTGGTACGAATTCCTGTTGGAGTGCTATGACTCATCACACTATTACGTACTTTGTTTGGTCTCTATTCTGTATATATTCTGTGCGATGTTTGTCCCGCATACACGGTTGATCCCCCCCTTTTATTCCCGACAAGTGGCAGGACTTGCCTTGCTCGACTCTTCGGAGGACTACCACGGCTACCCTCCTGCCGAAATTTATAGCAGCTTCTACCGCAAGCCAGGCGAAATCACCAACCTTAAGCCAGGAGGCACCATCATGCTCCCCTCTCAGCAGTTGGTGAACACGGGTTCAAAGTTTTACTTCTTCAAGCAGTACCCGTATATGAAAGAGCGAATTATGAGACTTCGTCAAAGGCCCAGTCCGGCCCCGAAGAACAAGGATGGAGTCATCGTAACTGGCACACCAGGAATTGGTAGGATGCGCTCTACTCTATCATATTCATCTAACAGCTTCTGTAGGCAAATCCACCTTCCTTGGAAGCTGTTGCGGGGAATCCCGTCATTTATTGGGCTTTTGACTCACTCTATCTCTTCGACCATTTGAATATTTACCACATGTCTACCAAGTTGTCCACACCCGGCCCATTCCACAACCCATACCTTGACGCACCCTGCCTCTTTGATACATTGCAGGGTGTTCCTCCACCCGGCGTCCTGGTAATGAACACGAGTTTGTTCACCATACAGGCTGCATCCCCCAACCCAGCGCACACGGAATGGCAGAAGGCGAGAACTGGTATTTTCGAATTTGTGCTCAACCCTCCTGATGAAGTCGAAATTACTCAAGCGTCCGTTTTATTCTCTCTTACATTATCCACCGTGACACTGACTGGGCCTGATTACGTTTAGGCTTCTGTTACACCACATCACAACCACGGACGAGGACTGGATCAAGGCTGCCATCAAGGACTACGGCTGCAATATGCGCAGTCTGACCAAGGTTTTCTGAGAGAACAGGACGGTAATCGATAGCAGAATACGCGCGAAGATCGACGGTCTCGAATTCCCCGGTGTCAAGAAGATGTTGGTGGATGATATGTCGAGTTCCTCCGAAGCGTCAAGGTCCCACACACTGATTGTGATTCTATGCCTTGAACCGCTTGCACCAGACAATCCACGATACTTCCAATCGGACGCAGTCCGCCGCACCCTCGCTGGTGCTGTCGTATATAAAGGCCTCCTCCGTCGCTTCGGTCTGGAGTTTTACGATGAAGTAAGCCGTATGGCCAGTGTCTTTGGAAGGGTTGGACCCGCCGCTTCATGGTTGTGGGAAGGGTGGTGCCACCGTCACAATCAAACCCACCTTGATCTACTCCCGATGGTCGTCAACGGAGAAAACCTAGTCCTGAGCGACGAGCCGCCGGAGAGAATCCAGATGGGTCGCTTGGCCCATCGGTTGTACTCCTCCAAGAACACCTTGAGATTCACCGCCGACCCTGGGAAGTACTACATTCCCAGCGAGTCGAATAATGCAACCTTCGATGCGTTCTTTCGATGTGAGGGAGAGCAAAAAGGAATATGTCTACAAATGACCATCCGGACTGGGCACTCTCTGGCCTTAAGGCGCTCGAAAAGCGATTGGAGGTGGCCATGGAGGGCTACTTTGTCTTTGTCACTCCCGAGGGCCAGAGGTTCACATGTAGGGTATCGACAAGCAAATGGCGGTCCGCGTTTAAATTCTTTATCCTTGCGCTGGAGGATGGTGAGTATTACTGGTCACCATTGGACCTGTGAAGACTGATCTCTCTAGGCACCACATCACTTGTGCATGATGCGATGGTAGTGGATGAGAATTTGTTCGGTGAATCGGTTGGCCAGTCACACACGCGCAGTACGTGCCCCTACTCTTGATGTGGTCATGTACTGAGGATATACCAGAGCGCAAGAAGGGGGGTGTGGGCGTTATGGGTGGAGGAGGGCTGACTACGGCGATACGTGTTGATAGTGTAGAGGATGAGGATGGACAGTGTTAATAGGAGTGAAACTGACATGCCAGCCCCCAAGAAGAAGGTGAACCATAAGTCCACCAGCTCCTGGTGTCATCGCTTACTCAAAACATTGCCACAGACACAGAGAGGGGCTCAGAAAGCCAGGGCGAATACTAAGGTACTTTGTTTACCCAAGCCGAAAGGGTCGACGACACAGGGAGGGACTCAGAATGCCAGGACGAGCACTAGGGAACTTCGGTCCGTGTGAAATTGAAAGAGTCGACGCAGGGAGGGTCAGAAAGCGAGGACGAGCGCTAGGGTACTTCGGTCCATCAAACCAGTCAACGTTACCACTGCTATTTGTCGGAATTTTAGTGTTCTCGTTATAATAGGTACGGTTTCGGTTCCCCTATGGTTCCTTAATATTGGTCATATACAGAAGTATGCATACTTTCGGGCTGCTCCCCGACTTCCCCGACTTGCCAGCCAACTTGCCAGTGTGAGAGCGCCTATGCAGTAACGCACATGTCAGGACTTATGGAACTTGGATGAGCCTCATCATATTTTCTCTCATATAATTACGAGTAGTGTATTTAGCACATTAGAGTGTGTAGAGACGCCTAGCCATGAAGATAGATGTGAATATAAATAAGACATTGACGCTCTCAATTGGGATTTTAAAAAGTTATTTTTGGATATACATCACGCTTTAGCCATTGAAAATACTCAGGTTTCGCCCAGGACCCCCGTTTGTAAACAGTTGCAGATTATAATCGGTCATTGCCCTCCCTCATTCCAATGATTTCCAAGCATCAAAATCAATGGCGCCGAAAATGAAACGGGAGACAACCAGAATATTCTTTCTCAAACCTTTTCTCAATGTTGTCAATGTATACTTGTGCAGGGCGTTCAGAAAATGGGCCATCAAATGCAAGCCGTCCTTTGCTCCTTTTCTTATTCTCCCCCCTGCATTTGAATCAGAACATCTAGCCCATTCAACGAATATCCCGTCCTATTTAGAGTCTCGGAAACGCCTGCATTTGTTTTCGACCCGACACGCGACGGGCGCTATAAATTTATGATTAGATTGACGCCGTCGACCATTTCCAGCACTCGAAATTGACCTGACTTCTAGATGATTCTAGGCCGATCTGTGCTCGAAGGCGGGAGGAACCTATGACTCGCCCTCGCCTTCGAGGTTCTCTCAGAGTCTTCCTCCACGTCCATCGTGACAGGGAACATTCCAGCACGTTCGATTTCATAGTCATTTGGGGCCCTCTCCTGACGTAGTGTCACCCCAAGAGTTTCTGACTCACTTCCTGGGAGGTATAAGTAGTAACCCGTCTCCTCTCAATCGCCAAACACACTTCTCAGCGAACATGAGTGGTACATCCATTATTCTTCTTTGGTGTTTGGCCTGATTCATTTTCACTCCAGGCACCGCTTTTAGCGAAACGCTCCAGTACATCACCGCTATCAAGCTCCAGGAGCTTGAACGCCAACGTGATGCATGCAAGACGTATGTGAATGATATACTCAAACGTGCGAGTGCGGAGGAGGATCCCATTGAGCGTGTCTCCATCCTCTTGGATAGTATCCGTGATTGGAAGGGACTGGGGAGGTTGGTGTCTAGCTCGGTTGTGATTTCCAACTATGACTCGTACGTTGTACACTCTCCCTCGCTTTTTTCTGTTCTAATAGTGTCACCCCCCAGTTGGTTGTACCAAGCACGTCACGACAGTTCGATCTCAAGCGAGCAGGTTAACTCTTGGGCTACTACACTCGATACAGAGCTCCAAAAAGCCGTGACCCGCTTCGACTACGCTAAGCTTTTCGGAGATCTACTCAACGAGTGGATCTCCAGCGGCGACTCGCTTGCGTTGCCTCCTGCCCATAATACTGGCGCTGATGGTAATGAAGACGAGAGTCAGAGCGGGGCACCTGTGGAAAAGAGGCACAGGTCCATGCGCCAAGGTAAGCAACTGTTCTTGCGCTCAGTATTGGTGATCGCCAATTAATACGGGCTACCATTTGTCTCTAGAACGCCTAGTACAACAAAGGAAAATCCAAGACCTCATCTTCACTTCGAAGCCCATGTCTCGGTCCGCAATCACCTCCTACTTGGGTGACCTCTTTGCGAGTTCGCCAGAAGCAGAGGCAGCACTCGAGAAACTCCGTAAAGACATCCTTGACGCGGGAAATTCTATCCGTGTGGGTACTCTGAGTGCATCTGGAATGCGCGACTTGATCAAGTCACTGCTGGCGAGGGACTTGCTCAGTGCAGAAAAGGCCACAACCCTCAAAGGTTTCCTGGATAGCGACATTATCATCGATGAGGTTACCAGCGTTTTGAATATGCAGATGACCCGTCTGGACAATTGGGAGTGGCCAGCGGAAGGCGTCAAGGCCGACATGAGAAGACATTTGTCTGGCAAGTATCGGTACGTGAACTAACACGCTCATTCCATAGGTCATAGGTGAAGCTGATGACACGTTCTTCACAGGGCGTATATGGACACTACGATAATCGAGGCGCTTCTGTTCCAACATATTGGCATGGAATGGAGCATCAAGTTCAAATCGGCATTTAAGAATGTCCTGTCTTCATCAGCTTGGCTCCGGGACACCAAACCACTCAAACGGAAGCAGCTGAAACGCCGACACGAGCTTCTTGGTGAACCACTTCCTTCCCACCTTACAGCTAGCCATCACGGTCGAGGTCGAGGTCGAGGTCGCGGCGCGACCAGCAGCACAGGGTGGGGCGGCACAGGGTGGGATGTATGGTCGGAGGCTGTCGATGCTCCGCCCCCACCTGCAGAGTCGATCGAGGCGCAGAGACGTGCAATGCAACTGGAGCGGTTCTTTATGACCCAGCTCCCAAGCGAAATCAAGCAGGAGACACCATACGACGAGGAGCCGAAGGCTGATGAACGCCCTAACCAGGGTGTCAATGCTCAGCAAGTATTACTGAGGCTTGTGAGCACCGAGGCTGCGTTGCGCAGAGAGCTGCACGGACAATGCACGCTTATGCGGGCAGATCTGGAATGGTGAGTGAACTCGTTTTCTCCTTTGCCCTCGTGCTAGTACTGATGGCCGCTCCTCAGGTTTGGGCCATCCCTGCCGCACGACTCAATTCTAGCAGTCTTTGAGTTTTATGGAATGTCGGAGAGCTGGCTTGAATTTTTCGAGAAATGGTTGAACGCGAACTTGTTCTTTGAAGGAGCCTCTGGCCCTCGTACCCGAGCCCGTGGTGTGCCCATCGCACACGCACTGTCGGTGAGTGGATGACTATCACCCCTTTCACGAGACCACACTCTCATCTCCGATCCCGTCCCGCCTATAGGTGCTTTGTGGTGAAGCAGTTCTGTTTGGGATGGATTTTGCGGTCAACCAACGTGCCTCCGGTCTGTATGTCTACCGCATTTACGACGACTTCTGGTTCTACCACCACGACCCGAGTGTTTGCGCCTCTGCCTGGAAGGAGATGAAGAAGTATGCGGAGTTGGTCGGCATCAATTTCAATATGAAGAAGACAGGTGGTGTCTGCGTCGGAGGCGAACTAGAACCAAGCTTACCCGAAGGGGTGGTTGGCTGGGGGTTCCTTGTTTTCGATGCAGAGAAGGGCAGGTTCGTGATCGACCAGGCCGCCGTAGATGTCCACATTGCAGAGCTGAAAAGGCAACTGGACAATGCCAAGTCGGTATTTGGCTACGTGAATGCTCTGAATAAGGTGCGAGTTTCGGATATCAATTGCCCTCATCTGCGAACTTACACCTCCACCGACTAGTACCTGGAGTTCTTCCGGCGAAACTTTGGGCAACCGGCGCCATGTTTCGGTCAAGTCCATGCAGAGGAAGTGATATCCACCTTCGGTAGAATTCAGCGCGGGATTTTTCCCTCCACCGGCGGCTCAGTTGTGGAACATATCCGGGAAACCATTGAAAAACGGTTCGGTGTCAAGGACATCCCTGCAGGGTGGTGCTTCCTCTCCATTTCGGAGGGTGGGCTGGCAATCGTCAATCCGATCATCGACATCCTGACAGTCCGGGCTTCACTCGTACGAGATCCCACGGTGGCGTTCTCTCAGAGAAGGAAGGTGGACGAGGAAGAATTCAAGAAGGCTGAGGAAGTCTGGAGGGCCGGAGGCGGAGAAGGTAATTCCGACACGTTCATGTCGTGGGACGAGTTTGTTTTGGGACGAGAGACGGCTTCAGTTGGATGGGGGGACGTTTGGGAGAGTCTGCAGGTTGTGGCTGCTCCGGCACACCTCTCCCAGAGTGGCGCGGCAGCTAGAGATGGAAACTGGCATAACAGGTCCAACGTTGGGAAGTGGATTGTGTTGCTTTATGCGGACGAGATCCTGCAGCGGTTTGGAACTCTGAAGATTGTCGAGCCCACGCTCATCCCTGTGGGCATGCTGTCGGTATTCAGGAGTTCGAAGATTGCTTGGGACCAATGAATGATTTACCTTTGTAACGGTAGCGGTAGCGTTTGTGGGTAGTATGACATGGTGGTCAATATGGTTCGGAATTATGGAACGTGGATGATAAACTAGACCAACCTCGACCGTTCATTTAATAATCGTGCCTTGTCAGGACACTTCAACTATGCACGAGGTGCGTCCCGTCTGTCACTGCCGTATGTTTACTACCAAACGAAGCGAAAAGCATTCAGGTCATAACCACACCAAGAGAAAATTTCGCTATTTTTACTATTCATAACACATTCTTGACTCTGGTAGGGGGGTGGGGGTTACCGCTGCAAAAGTAATGCGGAAAGGTAAGTAGAATTGGTTGCGGTGAAAATGAAAGTTGGAAATGCGTATTCTTTTCCCTGTCATTTGTGCAGTACAGCTATTAGGTTATACTTGTTCACCAACTCCGTGGGAAATACCACATGGATAAGGGGTATCGCAGAACTGTGAACGCGGCTTTGATGGTCGTTCTCTGCACTGTATACATTGTTTATAGACGAATCAAATCACTTTGGTGTGTTCAGACACGTCTATGAAGTGCCGATCGTTCGTCTTAGGTGCGAAGACATTAGCACTGGAGGAGCTCCTCAAGGCGTGAACCCGGCGTACTGATATATGGCGTACATCATGCACGAGTACCTCCATTGTCCACCTTTCCACCCTTGGGCCGAGACACGCCGTGCAGGTCCGAGAACTGAAGGTCAGAAGGTCGATGCATAATCTGTCAGAAAGCCAAATTGTGATCGTGGGACTGGCATCCAGTAGGCCTCTTGCGTCACAAAGCATCTTACAAGACACGGTCTTGCTCACGCCAGAGACTGGTAAATGTAAGTGGCAATTTGGGGTTTGCAAGCAAACAAAGACGCCGGACTTGAACATCTCCACCCGCCTCCAAGCTTTGCTGAACAACTACTACGGAAGCTATAAAGATGGTAGGTTATAATATAATATACGAGTACCATCTCACCACTCTCTCCAGCCCGTCATTGACGGTGTCAAGATGGCTTGGTAAGCAAGTTTGGCTCACTTGACGCTCTTTACTACCACTGATACAGACTCTTTTTTACGCGCGATAGTGAGGTCTGCATCCGTGGACATCGCAGTTCTCGTTGTGCACACACGGACAGACCACTGTTCGAAGTCCGCAAGAAAGGACGTCCCATTACTCAATGTAATCACTGCCGTGATTTGAGGAAGGTCCAACAAGTCCATGTGCGTTGTGGATGTCGCAAGGAAGCTGGATGGATAGGAAAACGCAGCGGTGAGCATGGTGCTCCATCTTCCTCCTCTCGAACCTGTAACGTCACTCACCCATCAAACTCCCATTTCTTAGGGAAGTCAAAGAATGCTGTTGATCCGATTGCCGATGAGGATCACACTGAGTGTAACTGTGACGAGACGGGCATTTGCCCCTGTGCTGTACCCCGGAGCGAGTCCAGCTCTCTCCAAACTCCTAGTTCCCCACACATGCGAAGCTGCCATGGTTCCATTGGTCGACAGCCGGCCACTTCGCAATCTTCCTGTTGTTCCTCCCAGGCTGAATCGCCGATCAACTGTCGATGCAACTCCCCACTGCCCCCTTTGAACTCAACAGATCATACCCTCTTGTCCTTCACGTCTGAACTTCCTGATGGCGTTCGGCGAAGGAGAAACTCCGCGCCTCCGGCGTGTGCCTGCCCCGTCGTCCAGTCACCCTACACCCATGCAGCCGCTTCCAGTTCCACACACTCTTGTTGTAACCAACCTCCTTCGACGCGTCTTCCCCCAAATTTGGCCGAATCAACGTCGTTCCCGGATGGTGTCCATACATCCTCGAATTCGTACACGTCATCTTATGCAGATTCAGTGTTCCACGTTGACCCGCTATTCAACCCCTCCCAACCCATGAATTCATCGCATGGTGCTGTCCGCTCGGAATCCTCTGGCCAGGCCCCACGTTTCGCACCATACCCAAACTATTCTCGCTCTCAAGGCTTGTATTCAAACACCCTGTTACCTCAAGAGCAGCCCCTATTCCACTCGCCAACATTACACGCACAATCCAACCCATCGGACCTTGCAGCACCGCAGAACGTCGACCTTGTCACACCCTTAGCGCAAAAAACTAACCCAGCTACCTTAGAAGAGTTCTTTGCTTCTATTCCAACTCGAACCAGTCCGGGGGTCTCCAATGGAAATGACGCGAACACGCAACACACCGCCACCTCGTCTGGCACTGTCTTTGCGGCACCAATGGCGCCAGTCGTTTCCAACTGCTCGTGCAGTGGTAGCTGCTCTTGCGTACTGTGCTCAGGCTCAAACCTAGGAGCAGTGTTGATGGGCGCATCGCTTGGGGTAGAACCAGACAACTGCCAACGCTGTAATGACTGCTTCGACTGTACATCGTTGCTCAATGATTTACCGCAACTCACGCCTCTACGAGACGCAAGCGTAGCTGCCCTTTCAGCATTACGGACTGTCCCAGCACCGCAATTAGGAATGCAGTCGCAAATGGACGTCCAACCTCAACTCGATACACACCCCTCTTCTACCCTCCTGCTAGAACGGCATAATGACGTTCCGCCAAGCTGGGCAGCAGCCTCAGACCCAGACATGCTCTCCTTTCTTCATAACAATTCACTTTTTGCGTCATCTGAGGCAGAACTAGCCAACATCGCATGGCCTAACGATCTCCTGAGTGCACCGCTCGACAATTTGTGGCCTCTGAACGGTACATCTCACCAACTAGCTCCTACACAACAAGCGCAGAGCGGCGAGGCGCCTGTGACGCACGACTTAAGCTTCAGTGGACCTGTTGGTGATGCGTACCACGACATATCCAGAACTTCCCATCATTCCTCCTCAAAGTAATCGCGCCGTCTTGACCTCACTTATCCACATCTCTTCGCTCATATCCACCAATGTATCTGTACCTTGTGTGACTTCTACCAGTTTCATTACTAATCGGAGGACATCTCATCGTCTTGGCTTGGCTGTTGCAGGTGGCTACAAAGCCCGCATTGATCGAACTCCCACCCGCGCCTACGCCAAAGCAACGTTCTGCGATGCCTGACTCGCCGATCGCATATTCAGGCTCTAGGAAGCGGAAACGGGCTCATTCTAAAGATCTCTCACCATCGTATAAATCTGCGAGACACTCCTTCCGAGAAGCGGCGTCGTCGAGCGGGGTGAACGGTCGACCGACTGCGCCGACTGCGCCGATAAGACATGGTGGAGAGCTATGGAGTCAGGTGAGAACCGATCGCGGTGCCTTTCACGATGGAGACATTAGGAGGCGAACGGATGAACTTCGACATGTTGAAGCACGACAGAACCAAGAGCCCCTGGCGTCCAATAACTCAGGAGCATTTGTCGTCACTCCAGCACTCCAGTTAGAGATCCCTTTCCAGTTCTTGGCCCACCCACCCCGACAGCCGGGCCTTTCGACTGCTGGTGGTCCGATCGAGGCTTACTGTACCACCCCACCCACTACTCCGTCCCGTCCATTGAGGAGCCCAACAGCTCTAGCGATCTGGGCCGGGATTGTGGGAGTTCCTCCACCCTTGCCCAACTTTGGGCAATCGATGCCCGCTGCACATCTTCCGCCAGCAGATCCTATCTGCCTCCTCGGCATACCAAACATGGACCACATCTGGAATTCCCTACCTACCGGCACCTTCTGGGAGTTCGCGCGATATGCCCTGCGTGAGAACCTCGACCCCAATGACCTCAGCGAGGCGGTGGTTGTCAAGGCGCTCATTGGTGATACGGATACACGAAATAGATCCAACGTAGCAGGAGTGGAAGTCATTCGTTCGTGGGACAATGGCTCAAGGCTGAGCGACGAAGACTCGCGTTGGCTTCAGGAACTGGATTGGGAGGCAAGGGCCATTGTGGAGGATAAGGGTCGCATGCTCGGTATCGGTGTGGACGGGGATGTGGGAGATAACAACGGAACTCGCTATGGAGGTAAGGTTGGGTTCTGCGCCACCTTGCACTGCGAAGAGAGACAGAGAAGAGCTGCTTTGAACCTCAAAGTCGACGGTCGAATCGTCCTCGAGAAGCCCACGATGCGTGGTTCCTGTCTGTTCACTCGGATATGGGGGTCGCACCGTTTCCTCAGACTCAAGCTCTCCGAGAAGCTCCTCAATCGTGCCAGTAGAGACGAGTCTGGCCAGCTGAGGAAGGAGCTCCAAGATTATTGCTGTCGTCCCATTCATATACTTGGTCGCAAGTATCATCCACTTGTCGAAAAAGATGGAACGGTGTATTACTTTCAACATGGTTATGACCATGTCGGGCTTAGAGCTATGGAGGATCTGGGCCGAACCCGAAAATACTACGGCGTTGGGAAGCACATCGGAACCGTCGAAGGGCTTCTGCAATGGTGGCTTGTTCCTGAGCACAATCGCAATCAAGCCATATCAAAGCTTATGACCCGTCTGCACCTCGGCCTCTCTGATACCCTCCCGGGTGTCTTTGTCAAGCCCGAGAATGTGGAGATCGTCCCAGACATTAGTACGGATTTGCCGTTTCGTTTTATGCTTGCAACTGACATTTACCAATAGTACACAATGGATACAATTTTACCGATGGTGCTGGGTTGGCATCTGGGTCCATTGCAAGAGCATGTTGGCGCAAGTATCACCAAGGGGACCATGTAACCCCTTCAGCAGTCCAAATCCGCTTTAGCAGTGCCAAAGGTGTCGTACAGGTCGACCCTAAGGATGCAGAAACGTCTAATTTCAACGGACCATTCAAGATCACGCTCACTGAGTCGATGGTGAAAGTCAAGTGCAACCCACACCGAAAACCAGCAAGTGGACCAGTGCACGGTATGAGCATATATGATGCAGCCCAATATATTGTCTGCATTGTCAAGCCTGCTCCGATGATACACCCTTCCAGGCTTTCCGGCCAATACATGACAATCTTGTCTGCGCGAGGCGTTCCAGATGAGGTATTTATTGAGTTACAACAGGATTCTGTCAAGGAAGCGCTCAAAGTCATCGGAGATGTGCACCAGTGGTGGGACAATGGCTCCCAATCTCGAGCCGGAGTCAATGGTCGTCTGCAGCTGGCCGCTGCCTTAGAGAGTGCTGGAGGTCTGGCCTTTACAGTGAAAAGGCGAGAAGCTGCCGGTGCTGCACGTGGATTGGGCTTCTGGAGGGCCAGAGACGACAGGTTAAGGCGACAGGGAACTCAAGCCCAGTTTCCCAGCAGCCGTGCGATACCAGCATCTCCACTCGACGAGTCCAGTCGACCGACAGGTACATCAGGAGCGGCACCTGCTGCGAATGACATGTGGAGAAGAGATGAAGCCGGCGGATATCCTCCTCTGAAATATGAAGCTCTTCGGGTGGCAGCCCTTCAAGGATTGGATATTGCAAGGAGCAACCACTTCTCTAATATGTGGACCTACACTGTGAAGGATGTTATCCGAGGGATAGTGCATGACTTGCATCTCCCTGTTGCTCGTTCTGCTGGTGGTTTTCTGCAACCAGGTACGGGATCTCGCTCATAGCGATTTTCAGACGACTTATTGGGAACATGACTAGATTGGACTGGAACACTACAAGAGGACGAGATTGTCTTCATCCCGCCGGAAGGGGTTATAGATCCTGATACAGGACTTGTACCAACTTCGATCGTTGGGGATGTGGTAGTATGTATCGTGTTTGCTATGTGGTTAGATTGGTCCCTGATTTTTGTGTAGGTTGGTCGACATCCTGCCCTATTGCCGACCGATATGCGGAAGGTCTGTCACCAACAATCTCCCTAGCATTACCTCCTAACTTGACTAGGTCCGAGCGATTAATCCACCCCTTGAACTTCGTCACTCTCGAGGATTGATCATCTTTTCAACCAAAGGGAGTCGACCATTAGCCGACATCCTTGCTGGTGGAGGTAGGAATTATTCAATCTCGTAGATATACATGTTAACTGTGACGTTTAGACTACGATGGTGGTATGCGGTAAACTCTATGCAACTTGCTAAAATGTGCTAAAGTCTGGTAGATCTTGGTGACGTGATTTGGGAACCAAAGATTGTGAACACGTTCCAAAATGCTCCTCTCGAGCTTTCCAAACCTCCACCCAGTATCAATTCATGCTTCGAGAAGGATACATTGTCAGTCGATGAACTCCTAGAACGCTTCAAGCACATTCCAGAGGAGGACCATGTCCGGTGCTTCACTCAGCAGCTTCTTTTGAGCATTGGAGAACCGGGTCTCTTCAAATGGTGTACGTCCAGGAAACCGTCTCGTGTTCAGTAACTCACCTCCATGTACAGACAGTGGGATGTACAACAAAGCCGCTATCAAATACGGTATTGATCACGCTATCACCCAGGATCTCGCGCACAAGTTGGTTGTGTAACCTTGCGAATCGCAAAGACTGACGGGCGTTGGCAGATTCAATACACTCATGGATGCGGCGAAGAGCGGGGTTCGAATCAAGCAACCAAGATTTCAGAGTGATAAAGCCCTTTGGGACAGGAAGTCCGACCCATATTGGAAATACCAGCAACGCATCGCAAAACCGGGAACCCATCCAGATTATGATTCTGCGGCAATGTCCTACCCTGCATCTCCGTCTAGGTTCATCCTTGATGTCCTCGTTGATGTCGGTTCTGGATTCTTAAAGGAACAAGTTGAAGCATTCAAGGTGCAATTGCAATTATATCGTGATGTCAATTTCAATTCCGAGTGTCAGAGCGAAATTCTGGACAAGGATTTAACTCGACCATGGTTCGAAGCACTCCGCTGGGCAGAAGAAGAACTAGACAGGACGACACGAGAAGCAAAGCTCGCCGAACTTCATTTAATTCAGGCCTCTGTCAACGAATGCCTGGGAAGGTTCATGCAAACGCTAGCCTGTCAAATCGAGAGGAAGATGCCGCGAGATCAGCGGCAAGGGGAATTCGGTGCACTTGTCCATCAATATGCCCATAATCCGGACTTGCAGAGTCTGTCACTCCTCACTTCGCTACCTGGTGGAGATGCTCTCGTTAGGAGGATCAAGGCTAGTTGGGCTTACTTGCGGGACTCGGAGAGACACCAGGCGAAGAAGGGGCAGGGAGGAGGGTCTCCCAGTGGTTTTCCCTGGCAGATGGATATGGCGGAACTTGGTAACATCAAGGCAGAGGCGATCTCTAAGGGAGACAATCTACGTCTCCCGTATAGTGTCGTTGAGAGAGTGGGAGTGCATCGGCATTTCAAGTGATCATTCCTTGCATGATTCCCCCGTATCTGCTACGCATGTACAAGTATATACAAGTAACCCGCCGATGTTTTCAATGCACTTTTGTTTATTGCAGGTGGCGGAACAAAGCTAAGGACCTTTCTGGACTCTAAATTTTGTTTGCGAGGATCGACGATGCCTGACGCCTTCTTTGCTGGCTCTAATTCCAAAAAGCGAAAAAGAACGTACTCAAATGGCGTATCATTATCAAGTAAAGCCGCTAAACGATCTTCTGGAGTTGCGGCATCCTCATCCAGCCTGCCGAGGAGGGTGAAAAATGGGCAGAAAAATGAATTATCGAAGATATCACAAAAAGGAGTACCCAAGAAAAGAGACGAGGAGCTGGAGAGCGATTCTGATACCGGGAACGCCGTCGATTTCGACGAGGATTTGAGGGCAAGCGAAATAGACGAAGCGGAACTGCGGGAACAGGCAGAAATTGAGGACGATGAAGACGAAAGTCCTGCTGAAAAGCGGCTGAGATTGGCGAAACTCTATCTCGAAAGTGTCAAGAATGACCTAGGTGCGTGCGATAGCTGGATAGGTAGATGCGCGCGGCGCTTATAAAGCTTTTTCATTCTGCAGCGGATGGAGAATGGGATGCTGCTGAGATCGATAGAGAACTTATTCAGTCGCGCCTACAGAAGGATGTGGTCAGTCCCTCTGGCTGCTGTTCGCGAAATTCGCGGTCCAAAGGCTCAACCTTACCCTTTGAGTATAGCTTGAACACTCGGGAAAGGTTCACTCCTTTATTGCAGAGAAGGTAGGTATCCCTATGCTAACCTGTAAGAAGTTCTCACCAAATCTTAGATTATTGACCCCTCGTCCTCGAAAAAACTCACTCTTCGACCACATCGTTTGCCAGTTACTGCTGCAGTAGTCTCCGAGGATCTAAGGACACTTTTTACTTCCGGAAAAGAGGGCAATATTGTAAAGCACGACTTAATATCGGCGAACTCACAAAAAGTGTTCTATAAGCCTATTCCATCAAAGCAACAACGCCAAAACGGAAAGGGTAAAGGAAAGGCACCTCTACTTCAGCAAGATGTCGAGGGCCATTTGGACGAGGTGTGGGCCCTCGCCCTGAGCCCGGACGGCAAATGGCTAGCGAGCGGCGGGAAAGACCGTCGTGTAGGTGTATGGGATGTCCATGGAGAGAGATGGGTGAAGTGCATAGGGAAACACAAGGACTCTGTCTCCGTACGTGTCCTTCCAGCCTCGTGCTCCGGGCCGTATTTCATCCATCCTTGATGCTAGGCTCTAGCATTCCGCAAGGGTACACAGCACGGGCACTCACTCTACTCCGCGTCATTTGACCGTACTGTCCAACTCTTCACTCTCCCGACCGCGCCACCTTCAACAGCAGCTGGTTCAGTAAACGGGGCATTCGGATACGTCGAAACACTTTTTGGACACCAGGACAAAATCACGGACCTCGATGCACTGCGAGCGGAGACAGCAGTCAGTAGTGGTGGTCGAGACAAAAGCGTCCGGTTCTTCAAGATTGCGGATGAGACTCAGCTAGTTTTCCGTGGTGGAGTGAAGAGTGCCCTTAGAGAGGTGATCGAAGGTGCTCTAGACGCGGATGCGGGCATGGATATGGATATGAATGTAGGAGACCGAAAAGGCAAGGGCAAGCAAAAATTCGTCGAAGGGAGCATGGAGTGTGTGGCGATGATCGATGAGCATACCTTCTTGAGTGGCGGCGATTCTGGGTACGTTCTTATGTGCTCGAAAATCTATCGTCTAATGACCTGAAATCCCCCTCTCTCTATGTACAGTTCAATTTCACTTTGGGCAACCGAAAAAAAGAAGCCTATCTTCAACTATCCCCTCGCACATGGTGTGCACATTCACGAATCAGAAACAGAGGGTCAAGTCAAAGTTCCACGTTGGGTAACAAGTCTTGCCAGTCTCCGGTATTCCGATCTCTTCGCTTCGGGTGGGTTTCATTTCTCCGTGCAAATTGACTCACTCACCAAGGGTGAGACTGATTGGTGGTGGTTGTTTTAAAGGTTCTTATGATGGCCACATACGACTATGGAGGCTCGATCCAAAGTTGAAGTCGTTCCAAGCGCTTCCATTCTCCATATCGATACCGGGCGTAATCAATAGTCTCCAGTTGGTCACGGCACCACATATACACAACCCGCTCTTGAATGCGCCATGGTTGTATCCACTACAAGAGCCCGACCAGGCCCCGCGAACAAATGGTGGAGAGGTTGAGGGAGAATTGGCGGCGTTGCTCGTTGCTGGAGTCGGACAGGAGCCACGTCTTGGGAGGTGGCTAAAAGTCAATACGGGTGGTGCGAAGAATTGTGTTCTTGTTGTACCATTGCGAGTTCCCAAGTCGTAGGCACATCTGACAAGTTCAGTGCTTCGAAGACACCAGGCGTGATCTAAGGGGCATTCATTGCAGGTACAGTATCTACGTTGGCATCTAAAAATTGCACCACTCCCAAACGGCTGAGATCGGATATGCAACGTTATCGAAATCACGAACACGTAGGACGCGCAGTCCTCGCTTAGTCGTCTTCCAGGGCTGCGAGGATCTCCGTCGCTCGAACGCTGAGCGCTTTCCCACTTGATGCGGCTATCGGCGTGGTCGACCCAGTATAAGAAAATCTCTCCCATCCTCTCCCTGAGAACGATACCTCTCCAGGTGGTGATGAATGATCAACGGCTACCGTTCGTGGTCGCACAGGAGACTGGCGCGATCGGTTCGCTTTCGATAGCTGGGTGCTCGTGGCTTGAGGTTCGCTTCCAGCACTCTCATCGCGCCGCGAAATGTCGGAGTCCGTGATTTCTACAATGGGCGGTTCTGGTTTTTTGCGTTTGCGAATGCTAGGACGACGGGGTGGCCACGACGAAGCTTGGGACCTCGATGAGTCCGATGAAGATGGTGCCGCAGAAGCTTTCGACGGCCTTGACGAGCGTACACGAGGCGAGGCCTTCCTTTTGGCTGGCTTGGGGTTCTCTATCTCGGTTGTTTGCTCTGTCGGGGTGACAGACTCCTCGGATACTTGTGACGCCCCTGTATTCTCAGCTTTGGCTGCATCTTTCTTGGGCGTGTTCCTTGCAGTCCTTGCAGTCCTTGCAGTTCTTGGAGTCCTTGCAGGAGCAGGGGGATCCTCTTTGAAGACGCATTTACCGTCCTCCCCGATTCTAAGGGTGTACCAATCCGGAGTGAGGTCAACGCCGTCGTCCTCAGCCATAGTGAGAAATTTTTTATAGAGTTGAAGCGCGCAATGTGCATCATTTGCGGCATCTGATTAATAAAAGCGTTAGAGTCGGCATTTCAGTTGGAGGATGCGCCCACATTCCAATTGTTTGTTAGTCAACCATCTTTCCCAGTCACTGAGACGGGCCTCATCCTTTAACAGGTCTTTGTCGAGGTATCCTCCGACGAGTTTTTGCAAGGAAACTAATGTCTTAGCGTTCGGTTTTCCACCAAAACGGAGAGTCTTGTCCGCTTGTCTTGACATATATGATAGCTCTACAAGGTTCTGCATCCTGATTCCGAAATCCGTGTAGAGCTTCTCAGCGTCATCTATGAGTCAAGCGTGAATTTAGTCCGCCGGGTGGGATGGGTCAACAGAACCAGAACGGATACCCACTGCGGATATTCACCCCCATTTTCGGCACATCTGGGTTTTCAAGTATGTTCTTCAAAATGGAGGGGAAACCTAAACAAAGGTTCTGTTTACTGACACGGGATTAAAGGCATGGAACGCGACTTACGCTTGCGCATAGCGCTCACTTGTATAACCCATATATATATCTCGTCACATATCTGCACCACAGCAGTCGGTCGAGATCGCGAGCCAAAGCCATAGCTATAGAGCACCTTCCACTCCATATCGAAACCCAAGGGGCCACGGAGCAAAGGGAGATGGTCGTTGACTTCGTCAACAGAGCGTGTGTAAACCCTGATAGCTTCTGGTATGTAGTCCTTGTACGAATAGGGAAGCTTTGTTTGGGGGGACTCTTCGACTTGTGCCACCTCTGGCGGAGGCTCACTTTCGTTCGTGTCTGCTGGTAGGTTGACAGCCAATGGCACCGCAGCGTCAGTTCCCGACGAAAGGGCGGAGGCGAGGCGCGCGTGCGCTATATTTCGCTGTGCTGGAGGCTCCATGACTGGTGGTATCGACAGAGTCGCAACACTCCTCGCGGAAGAAGGGAAAGCTGGAACGACACCGGGTACCTGCTCTCGCCCGGCATTATAGGGAAAGAGAAATGGGTGTTTCCTAGGTGACGCGCTCCGCCGTCAATGGTTGACGGGTTTAAATATGCACTGGCAGACGTACGGAGGGGATTCAACAGTGGAGGGACCCACGCTCACAGCCGCCAGGGCACTCAGAACGCGACTCTGTGAGACATTCGTGCGTGGCACTCGTGTGGGACTCGATCGAATGGAGCGTGGGGACGCCGATTGGGAAACGCACGCGACGGTGACTTGTTCTCGAATGGCTTGCATTTCCTCACTTCGAATTCGAACCCTGAGGGACGAGCCACGGCGAGTCACGGTCCCAACGAAGCGGAGTGGCGGAGCAACCCACACGCGCTTTGTTTGTTACCACTTCAACTTCAAGTCGGGAAAGATGTGCATACACAATCAAGAAATACAACCACAATAAGTTTTATATCGAGCTGATCTATAGTTTACCACCAGTCACCGTGCGCCTTCATGGCGTCCGCAACCTTCTTGAAGCCCGCAACGTTCGCGCCGACGACCAAGCTAGGCAGGAATTTGCCCGCGTCACCTTCCTTCATGCTGAACTGAGTGCCAGTCTCAAGGGTCGTCCTGAACACGCTCTGCATGATCCCCTTGAGCCGGCTGTCGACCTCCTCGAACGTCCAGGTGAGCCGGGCAGAGTTCTGCGCCATCTCGAGACCAGAGACAGCGACACCACCGCAGTTGCTCGCCTTGCCGGGAGCGTACCAGACGGTCTTCTCGACACCCTCGGCACGAGTGGCCTCAAAAACGTCGATCGCCTCTTGGGTGCAGCCCTGGGAACGGAGGGTCAGAGTCGGTCTATTCTCTCTGTCTATGGAGAGGATTGCGCAAACGCACCATGTTAGAGCCCTCAGCAACGATTCGGACGCCGGCAGCGACGAGTCCTTTTGCTTCCTCCCCAGAGACTTCGTTCTGGGTGGCAGAGGGCAAGGCGATATCGGCCTGCTTGACGAGCAACCAAGGGCGCTTGCCTAGACGGGAATATACATTAGAGACGAATCGCACAGAGATGACAACCTCAGGTATCCACTCACCCGCATGCCACTGCAAGCCTTCACGGGCGGCCTCGCTCAAAACGCCCTGGCGGAGCTTGAGTTCGGCGATCGCCAAAATGTCCTCCTTTGTGAACCCCTTTCCATCACACGAGATTAACGCGCCTTTCGAGTCGCTGAGGGAGAGAACGGTGGCGCCGAGTTCGATGACCTTGAGGGCGGCGAATTGGGCGACGTTTCCGGAGCCGGAGATGAGGACTCTGGTCTCCGCCTTGTCAAAGCCGAAGGACGGCCCAGCCGAGGGCGTGATGAAGGGAACCATCTCCAAGCAGTAGTAGATCAGACCATATCCTGGAAGAAGTTGAATGAGGACCGCTTGGTTTTCTCAACAAGAAGCGAGGGTATCGGAACGTACCAGTGGCTTCCGGTCTGGTCAAGGAACCACCCCATGTCGGGCCCTTGCCGGTCAGGACACCGGTCCACTCGTTGCGGATCTTTTTGTACGCGCCGAAAAGATATCCAATCTCGCGCCCACCGGTACCGATGTCACCTATTGAAAAGGCGAGTGTTAGGAATAGAGTATGGGCATTTGCGCAGAGTGCTGCTGACCAGCTGGAACGTCGGTATCAGGACCAATATGGCGGGCGAGCTCGTGCATAAAGGCCTGCATATACGTCAGTTTGGGGGTTGCGGTAAAGCTTCAAGGGTGGCCACATACGTAGCAGAATCGGCGGATTTCGTTGTCTGAGCGGCCTTTGGGGTCGAAATCGCAGCCACCCTTGGCACCACCCATGGAAATACCAGTCAAGGCATTCTTGAAGATCTATAGAGGGTGAGGTAAGATTAGTTTATATGTCGTTCAGAGCAATAAAATGACTCCTCACTTGTTCGAAGCCTAAGAACTTGAGGATGGAAAGGTTTACGCTGGGGTGTAACCTGAGACCACCCTTGTAGGGGCCGAGAGTGGAGTTGAACTGGACACGGTAGCCACGGTTGACGTGGGGCCTGCCCTGATCGTCCTCCCACACGACACGGAACTGAACGATGCGCTCGGGTACCTGGACGATTTCGAGCGCGGTTTTGTACTCGGGGTGCCGCTCGAGGAAAGTAGCAATGGTAGTGGTGAGCTCGTTGCGGGCCTGCTCAAACTCGGGCTCCGAGGGCTGGACCATTTTGTGAGATTTTGAGATCGAGGAGGGTGTTTTGGGTTGGAAGGGGAGTAGAGGATGAACACGAAGACGACGAGGAGGTAAGGCGGCTGGTAGCGCATGTTTTTATAGAACCCGTAGGGGCTCTGCGGCAGACCTTGTACGTCAGTTCCCGAGGAACGCTTGGCGAATCAGGGATCGCGATAAGGATAAGGGCGCGCCAGAACGCGAATTGGGGAACAAATCCTATGTGCACCATATGCACCCTATGCACATAAAATCGGTAGTGACATCGGGCCCGACGCGTTGGATAATATTTTAAGTAGGCTGAACCGTGGATTCGATTCGATCGGCCGTGATGGAGCGAAATCAAAGGCGGCGACGCGCATTACAGTTTAATTTATCATTTATCAGAGCAAGACCCGAGCCGAATCACTTTGAACAGCGATGGCTGGCCAATTGCTTTCAGGTACACCCGCACACTGTGAAGTGAGGGATGCAGTACTGGCATTCACAGGGCCACGCGAGTACTAGCCCCTAATGCGTTATGCGTTATCTAACCGGTTTGGGGCTGCCCTGAACGCTCGGACGCTCGCTCGCTCGTCGCTCGTTACACGGCCGAAAGAAGGGGCGCGGCAAACGCGGCACGTTGGGTTCTGGTAATAGATAGATTTTTCTTATTCGAACGCACCAGTTCAACACCCTCCGACGTTCGGCAATCGGTTATTCCTCCAGACATTCGCACGCTCCGGACGGATGATCCGCATCGAGTGGCCCGGGCCGGAGCAATTGTTGCGCCGGACCGTCGTGCCGTTGTGCATATTAACACACACAAAACGCGTCAATTGCGTTTCTCGCTGTATTAGACCTCTTCAACTCTTCCACTCGTTTTGAATCCGTGGCTTTTTCTCGTGGTTTTACGTTACTGCTCCAGGCTCAGACTCTTTCCCGACATTCTGCACCTGTTCTACCTCCGACCACCCCCCTAGATGTCCTCCCGAGCCACAGAGGCTGACTTTGGTTTGGTGTGTCAGGAATTGGATCATGAATTCAGGGGATCGGCATGCGCTTGCACAGTCCGGAGCCCCACCCGAAGGGTAGTGGGGACGTGGAGCGTGGAGCACACGGATTTCGGGACCTAAGATAAGGGCTCGGTACGTGTTCGCAGGCCATACATTTCGCTCGTATTGTTGCTGCGAATTTGCAATCCTCTACTACGCTCAAGCCACTCGAATCTTGTTCCCACGGACGCTCCTCCAGACATCAATATATGATATGTGCATAGTATCGAGTATCTTTGTAGGCGCGTTGGTGAATCGTATAGTATCCTCTACAGAGCCAATGGACATGCGATGGTTTCCATGGCCATACGTTACTCCGACCACAATATGCGATCGTCCAGCATCGTCCAGCATCCCGTTCGTGGCCTGTCTCGCTCAGAGGGGCTGTTCTATTCAATCCTCCGTCAACCACTTGAACCGCGCAATTGCCCCCCACCCCCTTAATTCCCCCGATCTGCACCACCTCACCGGCAATTCCGACCGAATACCAAGCGATGATACCGTCTCCCGAACGCCGCGAGTACACTGGTCTAAAAAAAAAATGCCAACTGAATCAATCGAGGCTCGCACCACTTTCCGCCCGAACATTCCTGCTCGACAGCAAAACAGCGGCCAGGCGACATCTCAGGTCGCTTGGGAATGGCTAGAAGATTCCTCTCCTCCTCCTCCTCGTCGGTTCACTCCCCGTTTTGGTTTTTGAACCCGTCCTTGTCCTTGCCCTTGTCCACGCTTCGCACGCTTCGAGCAACAATGGCCACGAAAGCCGACGCGTCTTTGAGCCCGCTCGCGGTCTCCAACGTGAACCCCAACCTCATCAAGGTCCAGTATGCCGTCCGTGGCGAGCTTGCCGTCAAGGCGGAAAAGTATCGCGAGTTGCTCCGTGAACACCCCAACGACCACGGCCTCCCGTTCGATCGGGTCATCAATGCCAACATCGGAAACCCCCAACAAAAGGGCCTCGATCAGCCCCCGTTGACGTTTGGCAGGCAGGTGCGTTCCGCTATTTCCGAGCGAGCGTGGTGGATGGTGGATGGGTGATCGTTGGCTAACCGGCCAGGGTCGTGCCTTCTAGGTTGCAGCATTGACAGAATATCCTCCATTAATGGAACTGGGCAAGGATATCTTTCCAAAGGACGCCATCGCGCGCGCCAAGGAGTTGTACGACGAAATTGGGTCAATTGGCGCATATTCCCACTCACAGGGCATCCCGTACATTCGCAAGCAAGTTGCCAAGTTTATCGAAGGTATGCTCCTCCCTTGGAGAGGTTGATTTTGCGTGTCTGACTTTCGCGACAGAGCGAGATGGCTATCCTTCCGATTCCAACCATATCTTCCTGTCAGCTGGAGCGTCCGCCGGTGTCGATCTCCTTGTCGACGTTCTCATCTCATCACCCAACTCTGGCATGCTCATCCCCATCCCACAGTATCCCCTCTACACCGCGACCCTCGCCAGACACAACGGCATCCCGATCCCGTACTATTTGGATGAGACGTCCAAGGGGTGGACCACCAGCATCGATGAGGTGGAGCGCTCTATCCAAAAGGCACTCTCAGAGAACATCGAGCCCAAGGCGTTGGTCATCATTAACCCTGGAAACCCCGTCGGCTCCGTTCTCGGCCTCGACGAGCAAAAGGGCCTCGTCAAGCTGTGCGAGAAGTACAACATCGTCCTTATCGCAGACGAGGTATACCAAGTGAACATCCACACCCGCGACACGCACACCTTCACCTCGTTCAAAAAGGTCGTACGCATGCTCGACTCGCACGTCCCCCTCGTCTCCTTCCACTCCATCTCCAAGGGCGTCACTGGCGAGTGCGGTCGACGAGGCGGGTACTTTGAAGTCGCCAACGTCACAGACGACACGGTCGCGCTGTTGTACAAGATGGTCAGCATCAGCCTGTGTATGCCCGTCGGCGGCCAGATCGGTGTCGACTGTATGGTCCGCCCTCCCAAACCTGGGGACGAGAGCTACGCGCTCTGGAAGCAGGAGACCGACACGATCCATAGCGCGCTGGCCGCACGCACGGTGACCATGGCCACCCGACTTAACGGGCTCCCTGGCATGTCCTGTTCCCCCTCCCCAGGCGCGTTGTACCTCTTCCCCAGGTTGCACCTCCCCCCCGCAGCGCTCAAGGCAGCGCAGGAGGCTGGTCGCACACCGGACGGGTTCTACGCGCATGCGCTCTTGGACGAGACTGGTATTTGTGCTATTTCCGGTGATGGGTTCAGACAGAAGGATGGACAGGCTCATTTTAGACTCACCTGCTTGTGTGCGGGTGTGGATGAGTATGTAGATAAATTAGAAAAGTTCCACCGTGGCTTTATGGCCAAATACGGTGGTGAGCAGTATTAAGTCTCTGTGTCGTGTCGTGTAGTGCTTCTGGTCTTCTGGTGATTTCTCCTTTGGAATATAAACTGGATTGTTGACGTGGCCCCTCGGAGTCTAGCGATCGCCTCAGTCATCGCCTCTTCATGTATGGTATGTAAAAGGCATTTGGAATTCTACTTCTACGCGTACCACATGCACAAGATATTCTGACAGACAAGATTCCGCCACCTAGTCAATCAATAACCAGGTAAGAGGTCCGTAAACCTGCGGCTCTTTCGTTCCTTAATATTTTTCCTCCACACGCTCATATCCAAACGCGGCAAAACATCTTCCAGCCACCTTTGCTGATTCAGGGCGATCTGCTCGTATTGATTGTGATTATGTGTTGAAACAATTCCACGAGGGAGCTCCGGGGAGGTGAGGAACGTCTCTACGTCCCGGGCGAGAGGTTCGAGGTAAAGGCGAGTCTGACTGCAATCAATCTGTAACACCATAAAAATTAGTTTGCAGGGCAAGACGGTAGAAGCATAAAGCAGGTTCAACCGTGGACTGAGGCGAACCACGAACCACTCACCCGATGAAGGTACAACGATGCCATCTGGCATTCACGATCGCAATAGTAGACCAAGCGACGACTTCGTACACGGTTACAGCCGGAGCAGACCTATGAGAAGGGAAGGAATGTTAGCGAAGGATAGACGACCAGACAGTATGCACGCACGCCAAATCGCGTCTTCTCTGGGGACTCAAATACGGCATTCTTGTGACTGGGGTTCTGACACGCATGAGCGATCTAGGCAAACCATCGAAAACATCAGCTCTCGAGACAGAGAGAGACAGAGAGAGCGCACTTCTTCTTCTCTTAGGAGGACCTTTACGCCAACCTCCCCGCGCGGTTCATAATGTACGCGTTTCACCGGCTCCACGATCCCAAGCGACAGCAGTTGGCCAAGAATACTATCACGTCCCCCCTTTATCCACTTGTCGTCTACAAAAAACGTCCGGAAGGCGATTCTATCCCTGGGGGTGGTGTTGAGGACTTCCATATTGTAGCACGCCTTTAACTCTGCACGCTCATCGGGATCGACGGGGACGATTCCATACTCCACGGGCGCGGTAAGATGAACGACGCGCTCGACAAACATGACTTTTACTGAACGGCTGGTGTTGGGTATCGTAATTTCAAACGTCTTAGGTTGGGGCTTTGGACGAGGGTGGGTTCCTGCAGCGGGCGATTGCAGATCGGTAGAAGGAGCATGCGAGGAGCCCGGGGAGCTGTAAAGCGTGTGCTCGTACGAATTGAAAGCTGGGTACGGTGGGATGATATATGCGCCGCTGGGGGCACTGGCGAGATATGCGGGGTTATAAGGAGGGCAGACGGGGAACGACCCCATCTGCGGTCTTCCGAGATAGGTAGGAGCACCTGCACCTGGAATGTAGCCTTTGACGGGAATGCCGTGAGTCGTTTGGAACGCCCAGGCTGGGCGATGAGGTGAATTCGCCAGCGGTGGATAATGCTGCTTCTTAGCGACGGATGAGAAACTATTTCCTATCATTAGAAGAACTGTTTTGGGGCAAGAGAGGGGCGGGGGGATTGCTCAAGGTGGCAAACGGGTCAAAGGGGAAAGACAAGGGGCACGACGACGGGGCATTCGCTGGCCGTTACGGTGACAAAGTTCCGGGAAATTTTACAGTAAGTTTTACGGGGCATGACACGCGGAAACGGCGGTTGCAATGTATAGTCTACACTCGTGGCTTCTATGATCGTCGTCCGTGGCGGCCCCCTTTGACCAATAAGATTACATTGATTCTATCTACTGCTGACCCCCTCACACCTTTCACCTCGCCTCGAGTGCTGCTTCCCGTGCAAATCTTGCGATCTACGTTTCAAAACAAGCGAGTAGAACACCCTATGCGAGCTTACTAACCCCGATCGCAATTTTTGTTGTCTGTTGGGCCTTTTACAACTAGCCAGCCATTATGAATTGTCTGAGATCAGGCTAGAGGAGAAAGTCAGGCCCCAACCGTCGATCAAACTGGGTTGGTTAGGGGGGCATCTCATCTCTTCCCATCGAGCATTCGATCGTCTTCCACGCCCCGCCACGTAGCTCTGTTTCCGATCAGCACTGATGGATCCAGAGGCAGGGCACTGTGTGACATTCAGAACACCGCACAAGCTATCATCGTAATCGTCAGTCCCCCCATATTACCGTAATCCGATTCAGTACGTACCGAATGGATCACCCTTCAATTCGTGTGGCCGCAAGCTGCTATCAGGCTCACCTCATGGTACTGGAGCAGTGGAAGCCTTCGACCACAGGTTCTGATTACACCCCTACTCATTGCGTGGCCACTGGCTCCCTGTGGTACTACCGGTAAGGAAATGTGAGCGAGCAAGCGACAAGCGGTCTCCTTTGCTCCCAGTGCTTCTCCATTACCGTACCGCCCGCTTGCTAGGATATTTCACAATAATCGGATCTAATCATCTCATGCTTGAGTACATAAGTGAAGCCCACACAGAGACTTTGCTGGGTATCCTCGATCCGAATTTTCCATAGCCCAACCTTCGGCAGACCCAGGACTACCTTGAAGCTTATCCGTAGATACCATCCAGGCATTACAACCGACTAATTCACCAAAATATTCATATGCCCACCCTTCCTGAAGTTCGAACTCTCCTGCAGCGCACCACTCACTTCACTTTTGAGGTAAATTACCTGCGATCGAGGAGTTCTATATCAGAGAGTGTGGAGAGAGGGCGGGGTACTTGGCACCAGTCCAGTGCGAGGCGAAGATTTGGATGGAGGGTAGGAACAAACACCCACCCTGGCACCTCTCATCTTCCGCAACATGACTAAAGCCAAATCTAAGGCTGTCACAAGGTGAGTGATAGGTGGAGATTACGAGCAACGTTTTAGAATGCAAAGATCGAGTGTGTTTGCCATACGGAATAGAAATACCCAATACCTATATATAAACAGAACACCTCTCTTCATCCCCGCCGCCCCTCGTTTGGTTGGGTGGATAAGACCATCCACCTTGGTGATGGAGGTGCAAGCGATGCGAGCGGTGTGTATGAGACCGATACAGCGACTGGTGATGCTGGAGCGTATGCGTCGAGGTATACCTAAGCAATTAGAGGACAAAATTGAGCTGGTATAATACTGGTTTACTCAATACGCAAGCCTCTTTCGACTCGACATACGACCACCGGCCCACAGACACATACACACATAAATTCAAGTCCGAATACAACTCCTTATCATACGTATCACCCACAAACCCAAATTTCAGCACCTCCTGTGGAACTCACCCGTCCGTATAGTGACCCTCGAGATTCGACATCATCCTTGCACTCGGGTCGATTCAACACGATCCACAGCGCTGTCTACCCTCTTCGAACAATACCATGGACATAACGCTCCTCGCCTCCTCTCTCTTTACCACCTCAATACTCTCGTTTCTCAACTCTGTCACATCCGGCTCTTCTCTTTTGCTCTCCGTGTTTTCTCGATGAAATGATATAACCACCATTGTCGGAAATATTGTGTTCTTGTCATAATTAGGTACGGTTTGATAGGGCTCCTACGGCAACGAGCGTCGGCCATATACAGTTCGTAGGCTGAGTCTCCGCGTGTTGTGTTCCTTGGTCTCGATGTTCTTTGTCTCCCCCTGGTTTGATATGCGTTTTGGACTCGTCCACTAAATAAGGTAGATAGTAGTATATCCTAATGGGAAAAGGGTTTTCGTTTTCGGTGTTTTTCTACATTCGCTCCGTTTCGTTCTCGCGCGCTTTCTTTGGACGGACTCCGCAACCGTTGCTGCTTAGTGTTCGCCCCTCTATTGTCTAAAAGAATATTGCGTAATTTTTCCCCCTATCCATTCCAAAAGAGACGCGCATCGTTCGTGTTCTGTGGCACCTCAACTCCAATCTCTCAATCTCGATCACTTTCGATATCGGTTATGAACGTCTCCTGATTAATTATATGCTCAAATGCAAACAAGATTCATGATTCGATTTTCACGCCTGCATTCGAATCCTAGTACTTTTTCCTTCTCCTTCTCCTTCTAGCTATTCTTTGCCTTCCCCTTTGCCTCTATCGGGTCTCTGAAGTCGTAACTCTCTTGGATTATTCTCCGTCTTCCGTGCCTGCCGAGTACATCTCACTGGTTGGTTGTCTATGCAAATGAATATTATTCTGCTGTCCTGTCACGAATGGATGTATCATCCACCTTCGTAACGTCGGTCACTGCAGCTTCTGCGCGGTTGTGGGCTATGTGTGACAAAATGACGAGCTTGAAGAGGACGGATCGAGCCACCGAGCTTCTCATACACCAGAGTATATACAGGATGTCACGAGGAATGAATGGTCAGCGTTGTGCGCTGTTGAAAATTTGGGGCCATGCGGTTCCAAACGCAAAGTCTTCAAAATCAAGAGAAACGGATCGAACGTCAGATGTAGGAGGTACTGTAATGAGAGCAGATGAATGGAGGCCTCTACGACAATCTAGGGGTACCCAATAAAGTAAGCCGCCGTCTGAGTCTCTGACCCAACCCTGTGAGTCAGGCTGCGAACAAAAATGGGCATGGAGTGGATTACAAGAGGAAGATGGTTGATGTGAAAATGGCTCCGACACACGGGTGGTGTTGCTATCAGATCCAGCGATAATGTGCTGTCCATTTGGAGAGGAAGTAACGGACAGCACATTCGCAATTTCTCCCTCTAGAGGCCTACCAGCTCCGGCATTAGTATCGGCATCCCAGATTCGAATCGTGTTGTCAACGGATCCAGAGGCGATGTTCCGCCCATCGGGAGAGTAGGCGACGGAGATCACTTCCCTGCTATGCCCTTCCAGAGGTTTGCCAACTGCAGCACCAGTATCGGCATCCCAGATTCGAATCGTCTTGTCAGCAGATCCCGAGACGATGTTCCGCCCATCGGGAGAGTAGGCGACGGAGATCACTTCCATGCTATGCCCTTCCAGAGGTTTGCCAACTGCAGCACCAGTCACGGCATCCCAGATTCGAATCGTCTTGTCATGAGATCCAGAGACGATGTTCCGCCCATCGGGAGAGTAGGCGACGGACCACACCGCGTCGCTATGCCCTTCCAGAGGCCCGCCAACTGCAGCACCAGTTACGGCATCCCAAATTCGAATCGTGTTGTCAGCAGATCCCGAGACGATGTTCCGCCCATCGGGAGAGTAGGCGACGGAGATCACTTCCATGCTATGCCCTTCCAGAGGTTTGCCAACTGCAGCAGCAGTCACGGCATCCCAGATTCGAATCGTCTTGTCATGAGATCCAGAGAAGATGTTCCGCCCATCGGGAGAGTAGGCGACGGACCACACCGTATCGCTATGCCCTTCCAGAGGCCCGCCAACTGCAGCACCAGTCACGGCATCCCAGATTCGAATCGTGTTGTCAGCAGATCCCGAGACGATGTTCCGCCCATCGGGAGAGTAGGCGACGGAGGACACTTCCCTGCTATGCCCTTCCAGAGGTTTGCCAACTGCAGCACCAGTATCGGCATCCCAGATTCGAATCGTCTTGTCAACAGATCCAGAGATGACGTTCCGCCCATCGGGAGAGTAGGCGAAGGAGATCATTTCCCTGCTATGCCCCTCCAGAGGGTTGCCAACTGCAACACCAGTATTGGCATCCCAGATTCGAATCGTCTTGTCAAAAGATCCAGAGATGATGGTCCGTCCATCGGGAGAGTAGGCGACGGACAACACTCCCTCGCTATGCCCCTCCAGAGGGTTGCCAACCGCAGCACCAGCCTCGGCATCCCAGATTCGAATCGTCTTGTCTTTAGATCCAGAGATGATGTTCCGCCCATCGGGAGAGTAGGCGACGGGCCGCACTCCCTCGCTATGCTCCTCCAGAGGTTTGCCAACTGCAACACCAGTATCGGCATTCCAGATTCGAATCGTGTTGTCATAGGAACCAGAGATGATGTTCCGCCCATCGGGAGAGTAGGCGACGGAGAACACTTCCCTGCTATGCCCTTCCAGAGGTTTGCCAACTGCAGCACCAGTATCGGCATCCCAGATTCGAATCGTCTCGTCAAAAGATCCAGAGATGATGGTCCGTCCATCGGGAGAGTAGGCGACGGACGACACTCCCTCGCTATGCCCCTCCAGAGGGTTGCCAACTGCAGCACCAGTCTCGGCATCCCAGATTCGAATCGTGTTGTCAACAGATCCTGAGATAATGTGCCGCCCATCGGGAGAGTAGGCGACGGATGACACACCCTCGCTATGCCCCTCTAAAGGTGTGCCTACTACGGCACCAGTATCAGCATCCCAGACTCGAATCGTCTTGTCTCGCGATCCGGAGACAATGTACCGCCCATCCGGAGAGTAGGCAACGGACCACACCTCGTCGGTGTGCCCCTTAAGGGGCTCACCACTTATAGCACCAGTCTCAGCATCCCAGATCCTAATGGTCATGTCGTCGGATCCGGAAATGATCTGTCGCCCATTGGGGGAATAGCTCAACTGACAAATAGGGCCGGTATGTCCTGTCCATGACAATGGCGGTGCTGGCCATGACGACAATCTCCCCACCACCACCTTGATGGCCTTAGTAAACCTCGTGCTGAAGGTGTTTAATAAAGTCGACCGTAAGGGCAAGAAAGGTCGGGTTGAAAGATACGCGTGCGGAGCGCTGATAGAGATTGGGGTGCGAAAGGCGATGATGAAACGGCAAACGTCCTGGATTCTCTCAAGGAGGGTCGGATTTCTATTCTACTGCCAATCAGAAATACCCAAAATACTAGTTGGGAGCTGGACTCACCTTGGCCCAAGATATCACGATTCGAATGCTCGGAGCACCCATCGGAACCATTCCCAAAATGCTCAATACTTCAGCCCAAAATAATGGGTACGGTCCTTCAAAGAATTCCTCCAAGCTATCCCACACCCGCCGATCATTATTGTCGGGAGCAAAACAAAGATGATTTGACCAATAAAGACAACTATATTGCAAGCGGTCGGGAATGTTCTTTATGATTCGGGATTGGAGATCTTTGATGTCCACATTGGCGAGTCGGGAATCTTCGAGCCCGCAGATATTGAAACGGAGTTGGTAAAGCATCGTCTTGAGGCAAGCAATTCCCAGCTGCACATTTGCGTCCTGGCGGTTGATTTGGTAGTTGTGGGAGCAATCGTCGCTGACAAGGAATTCTGAAATTGATAAATGCCGTACACGAATCCCTCCATTGGTGCCTTCATCTCGATAAAGCAAAGAGCTGAGATCATCCACCCACTTTTTGACGAGGCTGGGTTCCACTCCTGCTAGCTCTGCAATTGTCTCTTCACGCAAAACGCGGTATGGAGCTGTTGATAGAACGACTCCAATGACCCGCTGAAACTCGGCAGTACTATGTACTATTCGTGCATGTAGGATATTTGAGTAGAGCCCGTATAGAGGTTTCAACCCAGCACCGGCTTCTTCGGTAGTTGCCTTCAAAAACTCTGTGGGGTTCGCACAACGCTCAATGGCAAGAACAAGGGTCCTGATGAAGATGAATAGGCCATCCGCCTGGGAGATAATTCTGTCCAAGAGCGATTCTTCTGGCCAAGGCGTGGGGAGATGCCATTGTTGGGCGACCAGATCAAACTCGCTTTGGGCAAAGGTTCGCAAATCATGACTGGCTTCTCGATCTTCCCCCAAATCATATCGCAAGTATGACGAATGCGTGAGTCCATCGAAGAAGCGTTGGATATCGGCTTCGGGTCTGCTGGTGATGATAATCTTCAGCCACGGTGCACGTGCAGCTGCACCGGTCAGAAGCCTCAGGAGGGCTGGGCGACTACGATGATTGCCGCATTCGTCGAATGCATCAATGACAAAGACGAGGACACTGTTTGGGTGTTTAGGGAGGTTATTGATCAGGTCAAGGAAATATGAGTCCTTCATTGACTCTGGTGTCAGGTGAGGGTCGTTAGGAAGACTATTTGCTACAATGCGTCGAAAGGGGGGGAAGATTCTGGCGAGTTTGTAGATGAGAGTCGGGAGGATATTTCGTGGCTCGCTCAAGTTCGGGTCATCCCTACGGCAGAAAAAGGCCCCAGCGAGCTGCCCTTGACTATAGAGGCTCGCGCATATCGAATGCGCTAACGACGTTTTGCCGATCCCGGGTAAGCCGTAGATCCAGTATATATTGCTCTGAAGAAAATCCTTCGTTTCCGATTGATTGGCCACCCAATCTACGATTTCCTTGAGGCGAGATTTACGGGTGCCATCCATACAGCAGAGGCCCTGGTGATGGCCGGTCTCGATAGGTCTAAGCTGCTTGAGTAGAAGGTCTTGCTCTACACAAAGCGACTGAGAATGGGCTCACGCGGTATTGAGACGATGTGTGGGCTTACCAATCCTTTTGACTAGGCGCAGGGCCTCGACATTGACTGCACGCAGGAAGTCCTCAATGACGTTTGCTAACTCTTCACCCATTTTTTCCATCATTTCTTTGTCCTTCGAATAAATCAGCGCATCTCCTGCTCGCTCTGCGATCATCAGCATTTGCGGAATCCAGAAAAGAGACAGCCTACTGAATCGCCCACGCTTAACGTACTCGCATAAAAATTTGGCGATCTCTTGCATTACTTCGAACATTCGCGGCAGTATTTCATCCAAGATCTCTGCCTCTTCGCTGACAATTTCATCCGCGACCTTCTTCGCCAAAGGCGAAACACGCTTCAACTGATCCAATAGGCTCGATGGCATCTGGTCGTATTTGTTCTGTTCCTTCAAGAGCTGAACGAACAAGCATTACCCCTGCTTTTGATACGCCAGTAGAGAGCACGAACCTCGAATGTGACTTTGGCAACACCGAAGACAGCCTTCGCGATCGGATCGAACTACGGGGGTGTCAATATCCTGCTGGTTTCCATACCGGCAGAGCTGACCTCAGCGAATACAGCGCCAAGTTGAATCCCTTTCCCCAAACTCCTCTCCATCGATTTGCTCATTAGTGGCGTGTATTCCCCCATCGATTCTTCGAGTTTCTGGAGCGACGAGCGTAACGATTCCGTCTATGGGGACACCGTTAGCTAACTAAGGTGGGTAGTGGTAAAGGGACGAACGGTAGAGTCCGCAAAGAACCGTAATTCTACAGATATATGATGCTCTCCAAAGTCAACAACCCCTGCCCTTCTCTGTCAGACAAGAGCAGACCAGTTGGTCATCACGACTGACTCGGTATAATGAATTCGTGCTTTGTGGAGCTCCAATAATCATCTGAGAGCCCTTGTAGGTCGATCTCTTCGTTCGCCGGTCGGTTCTTCTTCCAAAGCATATGACCGGTGATCCTTTGGATCTGCATGCGCATTTTGGACGTTGGAGAAATATCCCTACGAACACAGAGCCTTCAATGAGTGTATATAGTGAATACAAGGGACATACGAGTGTTGGACTGGTGTCCAGGTCCGGTTACCATTCTTCTGTAATTCTATCTTCTGGTTTCCCTCGAACAACTCCAGGTGATACTTCGAATTTGTAACATCTTTCAACGTGATTTCTGTATGACGCATAGGATCAGCGGTGTGACCTAGATTGGAGGGAAGCGCCGCACGGTCTAAATGCAGGCTTGGAGGCGGTCAGACAACAATGAGACGCTAGCTGTCTGGGTTCTCACAAGTGGATTGCCTTTGGTGTTTGAGTGGCCATGTTGGTTTGTCTTCGAACGCTTAGAGTGGGCGTAGGGAGAGGGGAGGAGGTGCAAGGGCCACTTGCGACGTGGGATCAGTGAGGCCGGCGGATTGCCGCTACAGATGTTCCGTGGTATGAATGACAAAGGAGCGCGGGCCAACCGCATTCACCCACAGGAACTATGCTTTCGCGGACCGAGCATCCGTGCCGCCCGTGCCGTCTGCGCAGATGCACAATCGGCAATAATATCCACGACGACGACGACAACGACAGACCGATCGACTATCCCTAACCCGCCAACGCGCCAACAGACCAAAGCCTTCTCCCCCTGACGTCGCCATCAACCCTCAATCCTACCGCGCCAATCCCACTCGCCTGTTCCCTTTACCCAATATACCTTAATCCGCACACTGGCACTTGTAGACAATGCAGATGACAAGCGAGACAGCCCAACCGTTGGAATTAATCCGGCGCCTGAAAGCGCTCAAACCCAACCTCAAATTGGCGATCCAATAGGGATACATCCGGGCCTTGTTCACTTCACAAACCACCGTTTTACCGCTCCCCTAACAAATCGCCTCCACAACTCCTTGCCCTGCGCACTCGTTTTCGCTGGCCTCTTCCACAGACTCCAAGGCGGTGCACCAGGCTTGAAGCCACGTACTCCCCCAACGCCGCACACCGCTCTATAACACCTCTCTCAAGGCAGCGGAGGGTTGGGGCGCGGACCGCCTTGAACATTGATGGGGATGTCCGTTGCGCACTCTCCCATCATGTGCATTCATTTGTCTTCCCAAGACGAAGGGGAAGACGGAGACAAGGACTTTGCGTCCCCTTGTCGCCCTCCAGCATCAACATGTGGTCAAAGGGGCTATCAGTTAAGTCTGGGTATACCCTGAAATACGCCCAGCATCTCATCACAAGCGGTCGCCAAGCGAGAACAGCGCTGAGGACACTCCCTCAGCACGGTCTCTAGCCCTCTTGTAGGATACAATCTTGCCAGAGGATGGTGTAGAGGCTTGGTCTCTGGGCTAATTCTTACTGAACTCATCGCTTGTTGAAGTGCCCAGCTCTTATCTGTAAATCTACATTATATTATGCACCTTGCCTCACTCCACGTAGCCTCTCGTCATGGGCCCCGTAACGTGAGTACGAATGCGCCTGACGTCCTGTTTGGCGATTCAACGTCCAGACCGTGTCCTTATAAGGAAACCGAACGTCACACAACCGACCTTAAGCTTTTCACAATCCTTCACTTTACTCTCCATCGCAACTGTATTAGCTTCGGCAACATTTCTGACTTCAGCCATAATTTTATTACGGCTTGATTGGTTTTTCTCCACCGGTGCGTCTTCTCTTGTCGCCCAATAAGGATCCTGTTTCCGTCTGGATCGAGACAAGTTTCTTTTGCGGTCCTTCGGCCCAGGGGTCTCATTGTTCGACAAGCTGGTGTGCGAAGTCGGCCTTTGAACGCACGTATTATAGAGCGCGAACTAGTCCTTGTGGTCCTTCCTGCACTCAGTAGGACGTCAAATCACGGCGTTCGGCACTGGGAAGCACACGCGCGGTGGAGGCCTGAGAACCGTCGTACAGCAGTCAGTTGTGGTTTTTTCTGACACGTATATTGTGCTATAAACTAGACAGACTACCGTAACCAAGCGGGTACAGTAGACGGACGACAGCTTGACAGAGCAAAAATTGTAGCGTCGCGGCACCTTATGCTGCTGTTGAACCATACTGTCGAAATTCTACTGCTTTAGTGAGCCTCTCAATAAAGATAGGCACGTGCGTACTTCGACCAGAGTGAAGTCCCCTTGGGGGTGCCAGGATATAGTCTAAAGGTTTCGAAGGCGGGTGATCGTTGAAGAACTTTACTTCACACTACCCAATAGATACGCCTTTGGTCCATGACACAGGTGTGATACGACTTTCATTGGGACCCGCGCGGCCGAGGGCCATTGCTCATTCTCATTCCCGGCGTACTGGTAAGCTCGGTCAACCTTTTTGGACCTTTCCCACACCGTGTTCTGATGAACAAAGAGCCAAAATATACGGATCGAGACCTTCTATACCGTGACACGTGAAAGGGATGAGAAGCACAAGACACGGAATCGTGGACCGAATGGAAGACACTCGTTCGCCGGTTCTCCAAGCCCGTTCGGACTTGACTTGACGCGGATGTACTACCTAGAGTGCGAGGAGGCGAGGAGGCGGAATCACCTCATGTCAGGTATGTTGGTATTGACCCACAGATGAACTCTGACAGTATCTGGTTTGGCGAGAAGCCCCAGCTGGAGAGGGTTCGAGTGTTGAGAAGTCGGGCGGAGGTCGTGGTGTGGTGGTGCGGTGAGAGCAGTAGTGTGATTTGTGGCGGGCCTCCGTCGTACACGGCTGCACGGAAATTTTGACAAAGTCGTTTCGGCCCATCATGGGCCTGGGCACTGTACTTCACCTTCGTCACACCTCAACGAACTTACCGCCTACGACATCGAGTTTCCTCTCCTTGTCCAGTGTTGGGATATTAATAACCCTCGACTCTAAATATTCCGCCAACCTCTTCTGGTTTCATATGTTTTGCAAGGGGCACCATGTCAGGGGATGTCATAATTTTACGCTCTACCTATCCTACAACTCAACCCTTCGTGAGGCGCGTCTTTTTGCAGAAAAGGCGAGTATGTACAGCGGATACAGCTCAGAGTGAAATGAGCTGAAATGAGCCGGTTTTTGACTTCCTCCCGTTCCAACACCCGTATGTTGTTTAGCTGGATATTATTGAATACTGGGTTTGAATAGGTCAGGGGAGGATGTTGCCATCGCCGTTTCATGTAGCCACGGGTACACAGCGATGAATTCTCAGTTCAGTCGTGGAGTAAAAGTCCTTACAACTGTTGTAACAGGAGCCGAAGTCAAAGGAGTGCTTCCAATGGTCGAAAACGAGCAATATAAAAACGTACCACGTCCTGCACCGTTCTGCCAGACCAAAATGGAACTTGCGGAGATGGCGGACCGAATCCTTCTTGTGAAGCCAATGCGTCCTTTTGCCTTCCTTGCAAAGGCCACACTCGAATCGATCGCCGATCTTTACAAGGAAGCCATCGTATGCTTGACGGAGTTGGAAGCCAGTGCTAGCACTGCGGTCTGCTTTTTCAGCCTCAGCAGGGTCAAGAGTTCGAATGAGTGCTCCCAAAGAAACCCCATTCTGAAATGCTACCATGATCCAGTCGACTGCAAAGTCGCACCCTCCACGGTGCTTGTAATGTTTTTGCAGTTCGAGAGGATCACTCCTATACGGCACAGCGGGTTTCTTACCAGGCCTATCATAGGATCTTGCTTTCTTGATCTGATCAGGTTGAGCATGAGGCAAGGTAGATTCCTGAGAGGGCGCCCTAGAGAGGTCTTCACCGTTGGGGCGATGTCGAAGAGGTAGAAGACTGTAAGAAAGGTTGGGTATGTGATTGGGGTCCGTTCCTCCCAGAGAGGTTTTATTTGGAGGAGTGTTAGCCCGTGGTTGGCGAGAGCCGCACTCTCGACGGCCTGTGGGTATCCAATCATGCGGAGAGAACGGCATTTGTGACGAAGTGGCTGCATCGGGGAGCACAGTTTCATCAGAATTGACGTATTTCTGGTTGGTTTGGAAACCACAGTACCCACATGCGGCTGTGTCTTCTAGCTGCTGGAACACTTCAAATATGTCGGTAATCACTTGGGCCAAGCACCGTGATGAACTACCCGCCAGTTGCGTGCTGGATGGGTCACTCCTGTCCGTTGACAATCAAGCGACGAGTGTAAAGAATATGGTCCCAAACAAGACAAGTAATGCATCAGGCAAAAAGGTATCGCACTCTAAGCCGAACCAAACTCACCCCGCTTGTGTCAGACTGATGCCTAATCGATACCGCCCCGGTACGCGGATGCTCACCTCACTAAACAACAAGAAGTACTCTCGAGGTCCCTGCTGGTTCAGAGATACTTGGGGACTAGTCACAGGTGAGCCGCGTAGTAGCGGTTGTGCGATTGGGGAATTTGTGCGTATCGGCACGGCGTGCTCCGTCAACGGATGAAGCCGAGCGACTAGGGACGGTAATTCTTCATCTCTATTGAGAACCCGCGGCGCCCTGCAATCAGCAACTGGTCTACAAGCTGCAGGCGGCAAGGATTTGAACGTACATGGCAATTGGTGCCCCTTTGCAGTCGAAGACTGTGAGCCGCAGGACGAGCGGGAGAGAGATTGGGAGGTGTGACTGCGTGCGACAGCCGTGTTTTACACCTGTTGTTGGTTGTTGCAGGATTTGCAGAAGGTATGTCCTGCCAGGTGTTGGTTAGAGCGGTGCGGGCGAGAAGTTGGGATCGGAGTGCCCATCAACACCAATACCTGTTGTTGAGTTGCTCTGAGTAAGAAACGGAAGCAGAGCCCCCCACAGCACCTGGGGAGCAGTGGCCGTTGAGGCGATTCCCTCGTCAGACCTTGAGTTCAAACTCCCAAAAAAAAGCTCAGACCACTTACCACCATTTGCTAGACCTCGCAAGGCCATGGCGTTAGTGTTGAACACGAGGTCCATTGTTGAGATACACGTTCCAAGGTATGAGATGATTGATCAGAATATATGCAAGGAGAAACACAATAAGACTGGAATGAGAAAGCGAAAAGGGACAGAAGGGTTTGGGCAGCTGGTTGGGTGTGCGGAGGTGTGCCCTCCAGGGATTGACTATTGGGACTTTTTGCGGCGAGTGGAGCCCCCGTAGTTGTCGCGTTCTTATACTGTGGACTCGGGAGGTGAGAATAAATGAAAAAGGACGACAATATAGGAAGTGCCACACAGAATCAGGAGGTCAGAGTGCGACAAGAAACGATCCCGCGGAAACGATCCCGCGGAAAATTGCGCGATAGAATACCTCCGTATACGAGCATCCTCCCGTGCCGAGAACCAACCTTTGAAATTATGCAAGTCAGCTGAATCGATGATATTAGAATGAGCGGTTATAAAGAATACAGTCAGGTACGGTGAAACAGGCGAAGGTGCTGTAAGGTTTTGGAAAGCACAACGCGGTGCTTGCGAAGAAGGCGATACCGAGACAAGCTTACCTAAAACCCCTGCGGAATTCCCAAGAAGGACCCCTCGAGGCACTACCCAATGGGATACTATGCACACGGTGACATTGCTTCGGAGACGGCCAACGGACGAACAGCGTTTTTCCGAACACCCTTTCGAGCGTTGACCCCGGGGCATCGCGGACAATAAACGAGTTGGAAAATGATGTGGGGGTAGGGTCGAATGCGCCGGTATTAGAGCAGATACGTGGCCGGTCGAATAAAACAAACACCAAAGGAGCGGTCCTTGAGAGACGGATCACGCGCAATTAGTCAGATTAGCGCGTACTTAGCTGAGTGCCAGTGCCATACATTGTCAGATTAGGCTCTCGAACCTAAATTCCTGACCGATCAGCCCAGGAAGTCAAGCAGCCCTTGTTACCAAGTCTGGCAAAGAAATCGAGTTACACGCTCCAACGAGCACGTCGTTGGCCATGAGAACCTCGGCTTTGCTGCTGATCGTAGCAGTTAACTGTCCGGTTCGTCCTCAACTGAGGAGGTGCCAGATTTCACGTAGGCACCATTTCAATTCCGCTTACTAGCGCATAAGTTCTCTGTATGCCTGCTTTGACCCCCGTCGGACGTGCAAATTTTCAGTCTGAGTTGTTATTGAACCCGTGAAATGGTGAAACACGGAACGCCAGATGAACTGCTACTGGTGCCGCTCGACCTGCCACTTCCGCCTTCTCTTCAATATTGCTGGCATCAACGGCCCGGCTCTCCTTTGACTGCATCTGGCATGTCACTCGCGACATACGAACATGTCAACGAGGACAGAATCAGCGAGGACGACTGAGCTCAGTCGACTTCGCTGTCGCCGTCGCCGTCGCTGTCTGTCTGCCGTTCGCCACGGATCGTACTGTCACGGACAGTACAGTGAATGTGCTCAGAAAGGTGCTGTCGCTGTCTCCCTGCCTTTCGCCATGGATTGCACGGACAGTACGGTGAATTGCTCAGAAAGGTGAAAAAGGAAATGGTGAAAAAGGAAAATGTGAAAAAGATGCCTAGTCGTAGGATTCGGATTGGGCCGATTCGCCGGATCAGGCAGATTAGCGCTCACCTGCAGGTGAATATTCCCGCACAATCACGAGACCCACCCATCCGCCCACCTTGCCTCCGCCTCCGTCTCCGCACCCCCGCACCTTGCCTCCAAACGCGCTGGGTTCCACAACGAGCACACAGGCAGGCATGGCCCAGTCAGGTGCAGACAAGCACCACCAGCACCACCGTCCCAACAAAACGTTCACCAACCAGGGAAAGCTCCCAAAGCTCCCAGTCCCCGATTTGGAGGACACCTGCAGGCGCTACCTCCGCGCGCTCGAGTCCCTCCAGGATAAAGAGGAGCATGAGGCCACAAAACGTGCTGTTGCCGAGTTCCTCCATGGCGACGGACCTCGCATCCAAGAGCGCTTGAAGACCTGGGCGAGCACCAAGGATTCGTGAGTGGCAATCCCCACCGAAACTGCTGCGCCATCTGATATGTACTCCCCTAGGTACATTGAAGACTTCTGGTAAGCCTCAAACTTCCCCAAAACTACTCGAGCGGTATCTGACCTACAACGCAGGTACGAATCCTACCTGTCGCACTCGGACCCAGTCGTCCTCGCTCTCAACCCGTTCTTCGTCCTCGAGTGAGCACTTCCATCCTCTACCAATGTCCTCATGACTTATTCGAAGCTAGGGATGATCCGACGCCCTCACGCGGGACGCAGCTTCCGCGTGCCGCCTCGCTCATTGTGTCGTCACTCGGATTCATCCATGACCTCCGCGAAGGTGTGCTCGAACCCGACCATGTACGGGGTATTCCACTAGACATGGACCAGTATACCCGCCTCTTCGGTACCGCGCGGATCCCTACCGACCGGGGCTGCCGAATGGACGTGCACGACCAGTCCCGACACATCGTTGTCATCCGTCGCGGCCAGTTCTGTACGTACTGCCATCCTCATCCATCGTGTTTCTCCGTCGACACTTGACCGATTAGCAAATAGACTATTTTGACGTGCTCGACTCGAAGAACCGGCCGGTGTTGACCGAGCGGGATATCCTCCTCAATCTCAAGGCCATCTGTGCCGACGCCGATAAAGTCCAGCAGCACGAGGTCGCCAGCTCCGCGATTGGTGTGCTCACGACCGAGAACCGCAAAGTCTGGAGCGGCCTCCGCAAAATACTCACCGCGCACTCAGGAAATCGGCAATGTCTTCAGGCTGTGGATGACGCACTGTTCGTGGTATGCCTCGATGACTTCTCCCCCGAGAATGAGGCCGAGCTATGCTCGAATTACCTCTGCGGGACGTACAAGCTCAGTAACGGCATTCAAGTCGGCACTTGCACGAATCGATGGTACGACAAGGTGGGGTGATTACGTCAGTTAATCGCACCCGAACTCACTCTGTTGTAGCTGCAAATCATCGTTTGCGGAAACGGCATGGCAGGTATCAATTTCGAACACACTGGCGTTGACGGACACACCGTCCTTCGTTTCGCAGCGGATGTCTTCACCGAAGGTCTCATGTTGATGGCACGCTCCATCAACCCCGCTGCTCCGGCCCTCTTTAAAGCCAAGCTCTCGCCACACGCCAAGTCTTTCCAGCCGCCAAAGCACAGCAGTGGTCACAAGCACAGTCACAATGAACCGCCAGAAATCTTCGATACCACACCAAAGAAACTTGAGTGGCGCCTCACCCCTGAGCTGCGCGCGGGCATCCGGTTTGCCGAGACACGCATTTCGGACCTGATTTGCCAGAACGATTGTCAGGCGCTTGAGTTCAAGGGATATGGTCGCGACTGGATGATTAAGCATGGGTTCTCCCCCGATGCATTTGTCCAGATGGCGTTCCAGGCCGCTTATTACGGGCTTTATGGACAGACAGAGTGTACCTATGAACCAGCGATGACTAAGGCGTTCCTCCACGGGCGCACGGAGGCGATTCGAACAGTACAGCCGGAGAGTGTCAAGTTTACCAAGGTCCGTTGTGAATTTGGTGTGATAAAGCGGGTTCTGATGGCTTTGTAGACTTTCTTCTCGGAGCAGCACACTCAGGAGAATAAGGTCAAAGCGCTGAGGGAGGCTTGCCAGGCCCATGTTAAATTAACCAAGGAGTGCAGTCAGGGGTTGGGACAGGATCGGTATGTCGACTGTATGTATACTTGAGGCACGACTACTAACTTCCCTTTTCTACAGCCACCTCTTCGCACTATACTGCCTTATCCAGAGGGAGAGCAACAGTCCACCGCCAACTCCCGACCCCGCAAACGAAGGCGCAAAATCCAATGGGAACGGCACGATCTCCAAGACCCTACCGAGCATCTTCACCGACCATGGATGGTCAGTCTTGAACACTTCGATCCTCTCGACATCCAATTGTGGCAACCCTGCCCTACGACTCTTCGGTTTTGGGCCTGTTGCAGCATATGGGTATGGCATCGGGTACATCATCAAGGAAGAGGGTATCTCCGTCTGCGCGTCTTCAAAGCATCTTCAGACCCGCCGATTCCTCGATACGCTCCAGAACTACTTGGTCGAGATCCAGAAGATGATCACGCATCTCCATCGGGCTGCCAATGAACAGACGATGTTTCGTTACGAGGGTTCAGATGTTGGAGTCAAGCAGCTTAATGGGCCGAAACGAGTGCCCAGCACCAAAGTGGTTGTTTCTGTTGCCGAGGAAGAGGTGGTGGAAGAGGCGGAAGACGACGACGTCTTCTCTCACGGTTATTCATTTTTCGACTCGGTAAGTTCTTCTTGTGCGCCTATCTGATGACAAGCGTAGCTGATTTAATCTATGTAGGGCGACGTTGAGCATTTCAAGCCGCAGCGCAGACGTCCTACCGTCGGTACGTATTGTAATCCATTCAACCTCTCCTTTTAACCCGTCCTCACTACACCCTCGTAGGTCGTGTGCTGCGTATTGCCGAGTACTAACGAGGGATCCCTTCGAGTTACGAGATTCATGTGATTGCGTGTAGGATAGAGGGACTATGCTGGATGGGACTTAAGGCACGGGACAGCCAAGAGGCGCAGGCACAGCCACCTGTCGAAAAACCCAGCCTCAATGGTTCAAATTCTCGTGTCCGAATATTTTTTTTTGTATTTGTAGCTAGTTTCGTATGTCAAAAAAAATCATTAATTAATACCCTATTCAAGCGTGTGCTCTGGCCTCCCAAAGAGCCTCTGGTGGCAATGTACGGTGGCCATGGTACTTCCTGCAGGCCCAAGCAGCCTGTAGCCCGTCCAATCCAGCACAGTAGCCATCCATAGATCTGTGAGATCGGATCGAGTAACTCTGCGTGGATTCCACTGGCACAGAGTAGAATTTTTTGCTTCTGTAGGTGCCCGATCGTGCACCACTCCATGATACTTGTGGGTCGGAGTCTTTGAGAGATTAGCTCTTCGTGACTTCGCTGACTTCTTGTGGCGTCCCATAATTTTAGTTCAATTTTTATGTGTGGGTTTTCGTCATTCACGGAGCAGATGTGAATACAAAGCAATATCACGTGACGATGTTTCAAAGCTGTGCCCGGGAAAATTGAAAACTTCCCAGAGGGGCGTTCTCGCCTAAAAAAAACGCTTTGGGCCGGCACCCAAAAATTTCCATAATTGGGCTCAAATAGGGGCGCGCGCGCAATTTGAAGTGCAGGGAACTACTTATTTTAAAGGTCTACATACTTTACAGCATTTTTTCTAACTACATGGCGTGGGCTCGGGGAGGATTTGGCCCACTTGTCGAAGTTGGTGGCTGTGCCTGCGCCTCTTGGCTGTCCCGTACCTTATATATCTGCTATAGTTCTTTGCCAAATCTGATAAATTTCTCTCGCTCGACTGCCTGATAGTTTGACCCCAACAATGACTTCCACGATTGCGAGAATACATGGCACGGCACCCATAAAGGCCGAGTATGGAATATTTGGTAGTTGGTCAGGCTAAATTACTCACATCTACTGGCCTCGAGATTTCTTGTTCCACCCGCCGCCCCGTCAACTTCAAGCAAGCCGCTGACTGAGGGAAAAGAGACAACGCATGAATCGGCGAGTGGAACTGAAATCGTTCACGCCGGTACCATCCGTCATCGCGAGGAAGATGTCGACGCAACGCAAGAGGGAGAGCCACCCACGAAAAGGCCGAAACCCTCAGGCGCGCAACGCAAAAAGCTAGCTAAGGAAGCAAAACAGAAGCAGCGTGGTCAAAACAAGGCTCGAAGATTTTTGCGTGTCTCTGACGAAGTCGATGTGTGCTGGAAAGTTGCTTGTTCGCTCCCATGTGAGGGCCTGTACGTTTCAACACTCTTTTCACGAAAACCGGGAAATGAGTAATTAGTGTGTTATTTCTAGATGTCGCGGATCTCATGACCTTCCCGCCTACATTGCGAGCAAGCCGTCCGATCTTTACTGGACACCAGCACCCGTCCTCCTCAATACCCCTCCATTTCTCGCCCCTCGATCATCGCCACCTCAACACCCCTACGAGGAATTCCCCAGCATTGATGTGTCCACTGTTTGCGCGTACTACGGCGAACACGGAAGGTGCAAGTATGGTTTCAAGTGTCGATTTCTCGGTGGACATGTCGAACGGGGGGACGATGGGACTCTTGTGCTTCTGACAGATTCAGAGCGCCAGGCCACTGCTGCTATCACGGCCGTTGAGAAGAACAGTGTCGAAATGTCCGTTCTCAAATCCCTGCGAAGGAAAGAGGTAAGAATACCCTCGTGCTCCTAGGACTTATAACCAAACGAGTCTATTTTTTCAAGTACCCTCTGCCCCGAACAAGAGATTATGAGGCAAAAGTGCTAAGCAAGCCCGAGGTGCCTGAGAAGAATGGAACAACGGGAGATGACGACCCCGAGCCTATCATTATAATGCCCGAAAAGAAGCGCCTGCATTGGGAAGGCCTCACTTGTGAGTGCCTCAGAAAACTCTGTCGTAAAAGCGGTGATCGAAGGGACGCAAAGATCTGGCACCTCTAACCACCGTTGGTAACCTGGTTAGTTTGATTACGTGGCTATTTCTTAGGTACTGATAATGCTCGAAAGCCATTCCGCCGTCTTTGCTCCTCACTTGGCTGCGATATTACCTGTGGAGAAATGGGACTTGCGGTATCATTCCTTCAAGGCTCAAAGGAGGAATGGTCACTTGTTCGTCGACACCCTTCGGAGCGCATCTTCGGTGTCCAAATCGCCGGTAACACCCCTGCGAGCTTGGCGAGCACTGCCGAAGTCATCGGAAGGCAGTGTGAAGGCAATATTGATTTTGTCGATCTCAACTGTGGCTGTCCTATAGACTTGGTATACCAACAAGGAGCAGGGAGCGCTCGTAAGTCAACCAAAGTACCAACTGCACGAATCCTGTTGACATTTGTAGTGCTAAGCATGGGCACAAGACTGGGGAAGATGGTCAATGGCATGTCATATGCTCTGGGAGACATCCCAGTGACCGTCAAGATGCGAACAGGAGTGAAGGACAACCTACCCACAGCACACAAGCTCTTCCCAAGGGCGCACGCCTGGGGCGCAGGCGCAGTTTCCGTAAGCAATGAAAGTCTATAGGACCACTTGTACTGATTTTTGGTACTAGCTCCATGGTCGAAGTCGACAGCAGCGCTACTCACGCGAAGCCGACTGGACATATATCAAAAGATGTGTTAGCGACCTCAGGGAATTTGAAGAAGAGAATGGGTTACCCAAGATGCCGTTCTGGGGGAATGGCGATTGCTATTCCTGGCAGCAATATGATGAATGTTTGCAAGCGAGTGGTGTTGACGGTATCTTGATTGGGCGAGGTGGCCTTATCAAGCCTTGGATTTTGTGGGTCATAATCCTCTGTCATATCCTAAAAACTGACGACTCCCTCCCAGTACTGAGATCAAGGAGCAGCGTGTTTGGGATATTAGCTCACGCGAGCGCTTGGATTTTGTTCGCCAGGTAACGCATTCGTACGCGATGAAGGCAGCCCCGAGCTTACCTCTTATCAGTACGCAGAATTTGGATTAAGGTCCGACCATTCCTCGTATGTTTCAATTGACTGATGACATCCTAGCCATTGGGGAGCGGATACAGCCGGCGTGAATACGACAAGGAGATACCTCTGTGAGGCACTCTCTTTTTGGTACCGCTATATTCCCGTCGGTCTCCTGGAATACTTGCCACCAAAACTAAATGACCGGCCACCAGCATATCAAGGTCGAGACGAACTAGGTATCTCACCCACGGATACCCAGGACCATTGCTCATATATTCGTAGAAACTCTCTTGGCTAGTGGCGATAGCCGTGTATGGGTTCAAATTTCAGAAATGTTCCTCGGTCCTGCACCAGTGGGCTGGACATTCACACCAAAGCACAAGAGCAATACTTATTCGACAGCAGACGTGGATGATGAAACTACAGCACAAGGCTAAAATATTTTATTTGTACACTGGAGGCTATCTGGCCGCCTGCACTGGCCATTAGTAATTCCTCCTTGCTGCTCTGTCTTCTATGTGCAGGGAACTAGTCAGGATGGACTTCTCAGCCATATATCACGCTCTTTGTAGAGAAATCTACCACTGACGGTGGCCCCCATCCGTCGCGGTGGATGTCCGGGTCACAAAATAAAATTTCCAGTGTTGGTGGTTGGGATTATGCTTCAGCTACTGCGATTTGGTTCCTTTCGGGGGGGGGGGCGAAATCTATGCTGGAGTAGTGGGGTTCGTTCTTGATTATCTCCCAAGAATTGCCATGGCCCTTGGACCGCTCCAAATAACGCCCAGCGTACAAAATTGAGTGCTTCATAAAGGAATTGAGAGAAAGGAATTAAGCACTTTACTTGAAATGCTAGGGCCTATCGACAAAACACGAGGTGCCTGGTTGCATACCATAAAGACGCGTTGGGTGGTGAATGTATTGCGAGTTCACACAAGAGACGTTCTGACTTACTACTCCATGCTCGCATGATGGTGGCCGCCAGATCAAGTCAGGGAACCAAGAGGACACTTCAACGATGACGCTTGTATTAGGGTTGGTGAGGAGAATGTCCGAGTGGGGTCACATCTTCCACCGGTCTCACGGAGAATGCATAGAATGAGAGCAGCAGCGGACCATAAACCGGCAAGTATTGACACCCCACACTAGTAGTGTCGTAATATTTTTGCGTGTTTGTTATATCAAGCGAGTAGGTCAACTAGGTGCTCCATCTGGACGCCGCCATTCAGCAACAGATCTCCACAGTGACATGCAAGAGCGACGCACCTGCATGCTCACTCAAATAGCTTCCTTCCTCGAGGTTTCCCATGCCCTCCTGCCCATCACCTGCGTCGCCTGCCTCGTCCTCAAAAGATATCACCGCGCTATTCCCGTGATAATCAATCACGGGGATTTTTCCATCCACCAGATCGTTCCATTCTTGCGCAAAATGTAGGGAAATCCATTCCATGTACGTGCTCAATGGATCTGGATGGATAATTTCAATACGCTCCAGCTTGGGATATAGATCTATGTTAAAATATTGTGTGGCAGCATGGAGGGTTGTAAAGTCATTCATGGCGGCATTTGTACGAAGACGCCAACCTACACAGCGGAGGTTGGCGTGGCCCGGGTTGGAGACCCCTACAAAATCGGTCTTGAAGACGTCGAGGATGATCGTATCAAGATTCGGCACAAGAGAAAGTACGAGGCCCAGATAGGGAAGTATAATCCACCGATCGAGAATGGGGATCTCGAGGGAGAGTAGGTGCGCGCCGTGCATACGCAAAAGAGGAAAGAGCATATGGATCGATTGGTCGTCATGGACAAAGTAGCTGATATGTTGGAGACTCGGAAGTGACCACCCAGTGAAGGAGGGTGAGGCAAAGTTGAACTCCTCATGCCAGTTGAGAAGTAAGGTTTGGATCTTGTCGTGCAAGATGGGTACAGCGTCTGGAGATGCTTCTGACGATGTCTCAAGAGTGACAGCGACGTGTTCTAGATTCGCGCATAGCTGTGTTAGACGTTGAAGATCGAGCAGGTCGTAGCCAGACCCATGCCATTCTACGCGGCGCAAGTGTGCCAACTTCCCGAGGTCGAGCTGGACATCCATGAGCCAGCTCTGGTTGACTGGATCATTGATAGGGTTTTCGAATGAGGGGATGGTGAATATTTCGAGATTGGGCATCGCTTCGAGCAACTGCAACGTTTCTTCAATCAGGCTGAAGGGATAAAGCGACGTATTAAACAAATGAGGATCGATGTCAAGACGCCTCGTCCACCATCCTTGTTTGACCCCACCGACTCGTTCGTCCAACAGTTCAGCCAACAGTGGCATCTGCCTTGCGGAGGATACGATAACCTTGAAGGGGTATCAGTTCTCATACTAGAGCTACGAGAGACAACTTCCTCACGTATTCGTACAAGAACTGCGTGACGACTTCCCTCCACTGTCTGCAGACTCTCGCGAAGGCCAACTTGTTCGCAAACGGCTCATAGCTCCGTTCACCCTCCATAAATCGGTATGTAGCAATCGCCTTCGGTTGAAAGAAAGTGGGTTTGAGGCTGTCCTCATCCACAGTTGCAAGTCGGAAAGTGAGCCGGAGGACTTCGTCTGGCAATCGAGCATTTGTGGTTATGCTGTCGGTATCAGGCCGGTTAGAATGGTCTCTTGGAGCTGCGGTGCATTTTTATGTACTTTGGAACGTGTGCTCGCTGCGCCTCCCGATCTGCTTGTGACATTGTCGGAAGCGAGTTCAGGTTGGCGGTCTGTGCGACTGGACGGTCTTCCCTCAGAAGGCAGGCGCGGCGATATAAGTCTGAATCACAAGAGAACGTATTTGACACAGAATTTATTAATAGTTGTAACGATGTATATGGGAAAACATGGGCCACTGATGCTATGATTAACGTCAGGGGTAGGGATAGGCTCCTCATTCCACCTTGTAATGCATACTTTCTCACCGGACATTAACAGAAGAGGGCGTTAATACTTATAGCGGACTTATCAGCCTTCAGACACTAGTGGTCCGAGCGTGTCATGTACCCTGATCGACAGGGGTGTTGGAGAAGTTAGAATGAGGAAGATGAGTAGGATCTGCCTAGGATCGTGGGCCAGGTTTCTTACCTGGTCCGTGAGGACAGCGTCCGCAAGGAGCCAAGCTTATTTGCCTTGATCTCTTCCTCCATCTTGTTGTACGCGATGATTGCGTCGAATTTGAGGCGACCTCACAACGGCGGATCACAGGTCGGGTTTGAGTTTGACAAAAGAATCGAGACCGTCCTACTGTCTAGTCCATGTCCAGGTGGACACCACATATTGCTAATTTATGCGCCCAGTACTCGTAGGAAGATGAATTGGCGTCGCAATAAGCTACGAAATACATTATCCAGATCTTCTGGTTTATGGGGTAGCCGCTTTCCTGGTAGTCGAAAATCCCGATCTCCAACATAAATAGATGATGAAACTCAGCGAAACCCGTTCATGTAATCATGAAGAAATCTTTTGCAGTTGCAGTCGTCTCCTTAGCCAGCTCTTCCACAGAAATCTCCAAGCACTCTGCAACCTTCTTTGCGACCCACCCAAGAAGAGCGGGTTCATTCGTCTCTCTGGCGCCCTTCCTTCCTTTCACACTGTCCTCTTTGGCCACTTTGGGCCGATTGAGGGGGATCAAAAATGGCGCATCCGTTTCGATCATCAGTCTCCCTTGTGGAATCTCCCGTCGAGCAACCAGATCGGCTAGACCCACTCCACGACGCGGGTCTGCGATCCACCCCGTGATGCCGATGTAGCAGTCGAGGGCAAGAAGGTCTTGCAGATGGCGCGGAGAGGGGTCGGTGTAACAATGCACGCACTTCCGGACGGTCGGATAAGTTCGTAGAATGGAGATAAAGTCGTTGTGTGCAGCCGAGGAGTGCGGGGGGTCCCGACAGTGTAGGAAGACGGGAAGCTCGTGCTCTAAACTAGGAGTTGAGAACGAATCGAGGGCGGTCCATAATTAACCGACGTACTCTTTGCTAGGTCCATTTGAGCTCGGAAAACGCTCTTCTGGTCTTCTTTGGGAGAAAACATCCGGTCATAATCCAGCCCGCATTCGCCAACGGAAACGACTACGCCAGGATGGTCGAGGATGAGCTTCTCTAGTCGACCAATATAGTCAGGGTATTGCTTGAGAGTTTTGGACGCGTCGTGCGGATGGACACCGGCGGTAGAGTACAGGCGGACACATGCGTGCTTGCGTTCTTGGTGTGGTCTGGGGTCGAACTTGGTTATGAGAGAGATAGCGCTCTCAGAGGCTAGAACAGACGTTCCGGTGATGATGACGTGCGAGACACCCGCATGAGCGGCTCGAGAAAGTAGGGCACCGGTGGAATGGTTGAACTTGTGAGAAGCCAAATTAGCACCAATGTCAATGAGGGCTTCATTCCCTGGAATGCGATAGATGTTTGGTGGAGATTGCGCGTGCGAGTCGCCAGGATTCTGAGCAGAGGAAGGACCCGCTTGATTTGACGAAGGTTGAGCGACTAGTGGTTGAGCAACTGGTGAGTTAGCAACTGGTACAGCACGGCACGAATTCTCCGGCCGAGTATGGTGGTTGGTAGAAGCTCGCGGCTGCCCTGCCCAGGACACGAGTAATTTTCGACCTAAATGGTCGGAGTGATGGAGGGTTGCAATGGCTCTTTCAGCTTCCTTGTGAGTGGAGTACTCCCCAAATCCGAAACCCTTGTTTTTATCTGCGAGAAAAATATTAGTACAATGAAGCATAGATATAGGACTAAATCCCTCCAAACACCGATGAAGATAAAGTTGCATCTGGGTATTACGTCTTGTAACTTTAGGTGCGAAAGGGGAGAATGCATATGTAGAGTTATGCCGAGAGAAAGCAGAATACAATTGGAGCTTGACTCCGAGAGATCCGATGGAAAGACATATTTTTGTTTATACCCATCAGAATTTGTTTAGGCATCCATGGGTGCGTTGCACCTCAAATTATGCTCCAAAGCTCGCTGATCGAGAGTCACTGCAGATGAAAATGCATGCCCAAAGGAGCCAAAGAAGAAGGGAAGTCTATAGTACTTGTCAAGGAAGTTGGAGACGTTTTTATTCACCTTGTGGTCTTCTCGGCGGAACTGCAACTTTGGCGGAGAGAACAGTTCCACCTGCAGAAGCGAGCAAGGCCTTGAAGGCGTCATCGTCGAGGCTCCAGTGAAGGTTACCTATGTAAATTTTGGTGGGTGCGGCAGTTGTGGACATGGCTGAGGTACAAGTGGTGTGGCATCTGTCGTTGTCGAGTCATGAGTCGAGACATGGACGCGGTAGATGATGGAATTCCGATGAGGGCAGCATACCGGGCAGTATTAGCAAAAACTATGACTAGTATCAGACGTAGGGGTGATGGACGGTGAGCGAGGTTGGCGGCCTAGCTCTCAAGCAGAGAACCATGACAAAGTTTTAAACACGATTTTGGCAGATGCGAAGGTGCATCAGAGGCTTACAACAAACCTCTGGCGACGTGCCTCGATTCAGACGGTACGCACAGTCGCTGAAGGAGGGGACGAGTGGCTAGTGGCTACCCAGCTGGCATATGCAGACTGGTCACACTAAAGTAATTGACTCGTCGGGAGTCGCCGAGCGGAGTTTGAACACAAACGGCACGCGGTTAGCCAACCAAACACCATTCCCACTCGACCCCCAACCACTTCCAATCTCGAGTCGTATTCGAGACATATATGGCTCCTCCAATCTACGCCGTCTTCGCCTTCATCGATCTCGCAAACAACATCGCAGACAGTGCCTACATGGGTGCACACGCCTCAGCTGACAGTTCAGGCAATCTCCCAGTACACCCATATCCCATGGTCTCTTCCATCGATGGCGAGACTGGTCCAACAGATCTCGTCGGTTATGGCTTTCCCGAATTTTTCAACGAAGTCACCGTCATCCTCCTCGGCAAGGCCATGTACGACGTCCTCATGCTTTCCAACAACGGCCGCTGGCCTTATCCAGCCAAACGGGTCGTGGTCCTCGCGAGCACTCCCCTCGACCGACCGTCTGCCGACCTCGACACAGGGGACGTCCAGTGGGAGGTCGAACCCACTGTAAAAGCCTTCAGCGGTACCGTCCAGGACTTCCAGGCCAAACTCGTCAAGGAAGGTCTCAAGAAGAAATGGGGTCGTGATCTAGTGTGGGTCCTCGGCGGCGCTGCGCTGATTGACACGATCATGGAAATCAAATTAATCGATAGAGTTGACCTCGTCGTCCTCCCTTGTGTCTTCCCTGCTGCTACGCCCTTTTGGAAGGGCTCTCGCCACGGCGTCCTCCATAAATTGGAGCTCATCGAGAGCCACGCCACGGTTGACGGGGCCGTCTGCTCTTCGTACTCTGTTGCACATTGATCACCCAACCGTGGAACGAGATTAGCTCACCTCATTCAATCTATTGTATGTCTTGCCGTTCTTGTCATTCTCGAACCTTTTGCCTCCATCTATATGCAGGCTCCCGACCCATATCTGTCACATCTACCCCCTCGTGCCTCCCTAGCGTTATATCATTGGTCGAGCGTGTTCAGTACTCAGCAGAATGGATTTGGAAGTCCTTGTTCATGGGAATCAAAAGAGGCGATATAGCCCCAACCAAGCGCCGCACATTTCCTGTTTGGTTGAGCTGGTCTGAGTGCCATACACACGCCACGCTCACGAGTGGTAAAAAGCCATAAGCAAACCAATTCTTTCGGTATCCCAAGTACAAGTACACTATGAGAAACACAAGACCAAGCGTAAGGCAACCAGGAAGGAGTCAAATATGGACAAGGGAGAAAAACATGAAAAGCAGTGAATAACGAGGAGCGCAATCGACGCGAATCAGGCACATAAAGAACTAAAATAGATTAAGACGACGAGAGCTCGCGTTGTTGCGCCAAGAACCAAGAACCGCTTTTCGTTTGTATGGGCAACAGGTGGTGAACAGCGAAGGGTCCCTCCTTTCGCCTGAGACACGTTACACACCCCGCAGCTCTATTCTGGGGTCATAATCGTCCCTTAGGTGCTTCTGTGGTGCCGCTATCTGTTGAGGGAGTACCGACGGATCCAAGTCGCTGAACGGAAGATAAATCTGGCCGTTCATCGCTACAGGGCCGGCGTTGAGGATCATCTCTGCACCAGGCATGCCTTGTTTAATCGTGCCAAAGCCGTACATTTTTCCCTCGGCCTTGAGTTTGCGTTGGAGTGCGTTGATGAGAACCTGCCAGCACAGATCGACGAGCTGCGACAGATCCCTGTTGTCGATGCCCAGCACCCAGATTGTCTCCCACGTAGCATGGGTCATTGAGAGGAACTGGAGGAGCCGCTCCTTCGAAACCCGCGAAGCAAGCGAGCCCCAGCGCTTAACATCCACATCGTCCTCCTCGCCCCATTGCTCGTCGTCTTGAGGATCCCGGGGCGGTTCGCCCGGTGTGGCATGTTGGATCTCATTGTGGTTTGGTAGCAGTCGGGACAAGATGGCGACCGGGTGTTTTGTGTACATCCACTCGAGAAGCAGGCTGAAGGCAGCGATAGATGGGACAGCAAATTCTTTAGTGGGTACTGTGATTCGCTCCCCAGCAATTTGGGGGCACGAGCCAGTTAGCTCGCCAAGGAATCCGCGCGGGAGGCGTCCGCAATTCAGCTATGCCAACAAAATAGTCAAAATGGGGAGTGTGCCGATCCGTGGCGGACCTACATGCAGTACCAGATCATGGACGGGGAACATCTGTTGGCGCTGCTTTTCTGGATAGCGAGCAGTCGACATGGCGCTGATGGGTCCCGGGACATTAAAGTGTGGACGTGACCGGATGAAATTGCGTTTTTCTATGACCATGAGAACTAAATCGTAGGGTAAGCACCCATTATGGGCGGATATGTAATTTTCCTACCGTGGGTTGGTTGGTCTCCTGACAAGCCGCAGACCAGGTTCACTTGGTTTTTCCGTCGACGGGTGGGATACGGACGAGCGAGGCGCACAGCTCTGGTGGCGGCATAGAGTCCTAGAAGCGGTCAGTCTTGATTTTGCGAATGGCAAGAGGCTGGCGAATTTACCGGGACCATAATGCCTGAGACGACTTTCAACTTCTGGAACACCAATGTCATCTGGATAGCCAAAATAATCCAGGACCTTTCTCTTCTTCCACCCAAACAAAACATGTGGCTCCAGTTCCTCAGGGATCAGCGCATAATCGACATCAGGGGCGGCTGGCGGGTGTGACCTGGAGGCGGCTACGGGGGTAGCAGATGGCTGGCTACGGCCGTGCGAGCGCGTGGGAGTGAGTTTGGGTGGTGGTAGGCGAACGGCGAGAATTTGTTCTTTTACTGCTGCCCTCGCGCGTGTCTCGCGAGTGCGGCGTTTTGGGATGGCCGGCGCTGGCGGTGTGGGGCTTTCAGCTCGTTGACTTGTAGGAGTTCCAGACGACCCGGAGGATACAGACGACACCGAATCAGAGGTTCCCGCATGTGTACCATCTTCGGTAGTGCATGGGATGCTCCCCTCGGACGAGGCATTTGATCCCGCCCGCCTTCTAGAAACATCCTTAAATCCTTTCTCGATGAAGGTGTACGTAGACTGGCGCAGGTGCTCCGCAGTGAGCATTAGATGCGTTGAGGACATTTTCTGGTCCTTGGTCGGGGGGTCGGGGTCGAGCGAGGCAGCGCGGGGGGCTAAGAGGGGTCTGGAAGGGGTCTTCCATCCTTTTTGGTATTTATACGCGGATGAGACAATCGCCCAGCGCCTGGGAAAGAGCTCTGGGGGTCGGATTGGCCTTTAGTTGTTGTTATTTTGCCTTGGAGAGTAAAGCGACCAAAACAGTCCACGCAACCTCTTGTGCGCTCCTAGAGCACAACAGACTTCTGAAAAGTAAATTCAACATACTCTATATAGTGTAAATAACCTCAAAACGTGATTGATTCCACGCCAGCCTGGTTACTGGCCACCACATCATAAGAACGAGCGGGCCCACCAAAACCTCCTCTTGGACAAAGGTCCGATTGCAACATTTAGCCACTGGTGGCATTAAATTTGAGTTTTGATAACCGGTGGAGTCAGTGGTGCTAAAGGTCGGGACTCTTTGCGCTAAATATTACTCAATGTCGCGGGGGAGTACCCACGTATCGTATTACCACAACTTCCCTCTCAATACCAGATCATATGTAAAATGCTATGAAGGCCGAAAGCCAAAATATTGGTGCTAACCGGTCAGAAAGGAAATAGGCCTGGTAGCCGACCGCAATGTACATTAAAATCCGTCTATTTTTGGAAGCTAGGGCAGTGCCGTGATCATTCAGAGGTCGTTTTCGCATTGTTCGCGCTCCTCGCTATTGTTCCGAGTCACGACTAACAGTTAGTCGCTCTAAGGTTAAATCGCTTCACTATGAATAGTTCAGCTATAGGTGTCCTTTGGTCAGGCTCAATTAAAGTTAGGGGAGATTAGGGGAAGAAAGGGCCCGGGTGCAATTCCTTTGGAGGGAAGCAGACTGACAAGTTGAACAAGTGGGATAGTTTTCCTCCGCTACGATCGGTGGTAATTCGCTTCTAATCTCACAGTTCTGATCCAGGCGTTCTCACAATCCAGAGGACTAGGCAGATAGTATTCGTGTGGCACCGGCCCGGTTGGTTGCCGAGTTCAAACTCCGCTCACCACCAGTTACAGTACTTGGCTACAACCATAAGCCTCATTTCTGGTCCGTGCCTCCTCAATTTGAAGTGATAGCTCTGGAAGTTCATATTAGGACACCTGCAATTGTGAATTCCCCGTGATTCCCAACGACATTCTTTTTTCGGGCAGGTCCTTATACTGCGCGGCCTCCGCCGTAATTGACGCGTTGCTTAATGATTTCACATGTGAAAAGTTCCACCTACTACCCAGAACACACGTCTATATGGTCAAGCCACAGTTCCACAGGTTCGATCGCCCTTCTGAAACTGCTCATATATTTTCTCGCTAAGGTCTGTGCGAACGATACAGCTCTATCTATGGATCCTAGTGTGTTCTATCGCTTACTAGACCTCCTGAAAGTAGTTTGTCACTGCATGGCTGTGAAACTCGATCAGAGGCTTTAATCGCCAGCAATTCCCGGCCTTGTGCAAATTTGTTCCAGGTATATGTCAGGTTGTAATCACTGATTCCAAGATGTACATAATTGTTTAATGAATTTACTTTCTACCCAAACCCCTACCAATTCAACGAATACCTCTGTAAAAGGAGTAGTGTTGCAACTACATTCATATAGAACTACCACTATAAATGGTTTGAGTCCGCCCACATTCACCCACTCATGCAGAGAAGCCTTTGCAGCCGCACTGCATGTCAAACGCCACCTAGGTAACGGAACCATTTTGTGAAGGAACGGGGCAAAGCGGACCAACGAGAGGTACATTTTCATTTATGTTGCCGTACAAGGATACCAGAAGAGAGGACAAGAGATACCCTCTACCTATACCTATGAGCGGAAATCACGGGAAGCGCAAAGAGCCAGGGTATAGATCAGGATTCTCCTGCATAGGATTACCGTTGCTTCCCACACTTGGTCCGTCACCCCAATCGTTGCCGAATTCCTATAATGTGCATCCACAGTATTGAACATTGTGACTAACCGAGAATACGCAAACGTAATAGAGAGATGCTGTGAGACGCTTAGCTCCAGCGTTACATCCGTCGTCTGTGACATAGAAGGGGAAAGCTGTCCCTCCGGAGTACCCTTCGGCGGATAGAGCATTCCTTTAATCAAGGCGCTCAAACTCGAAAGGATCTGGTCGCTGTCTTGCATTGCTGAGACGTGGAGGAATATCTCAAAGAGCTTTCTGGGAGCTTCAATGGTGTCATGAGGGGAGTAGAGGTATGCAATCCATCGGTGGATTAGTCCGGGGTAAGGTACGTGTATGTGAGCAACGGGGATATGGAAGAGGAGTTTGTCTTCGCCAGCTTTGACTGCCGGCGATTCAAGTCTTGGGGGAAAGTCTGGCAGACTTGCGAATGCTAAAACCAACTATAATAATCGAGCAATCTACGTTAAGTGGAATGGGTAGAACAAATGCAAGAGGGGCGTACACAGTCGTGAACAAGGAACACATGCTTGGCTTGCGACATAACTGTAGCTCCTGTCTTGTGGAAAGCCATGAGATGGGTTGGGATGGCCGTCTTGGGAGCGGGTAAGAGTAGTGTCACATCTGTTTCAGTAGAGTGGCCATAAATGTGCGTAGTACGAGGGCGACAACGGTTGGAGGCTTCGCAAAGGCTGCAAGAAGTTGTCGATCAACTGACTCCTTTATCGAAACATCTCAAACATACACATTCCACTGATCCCGAAGTCTACTCCTGAGCGTTGGAAGGTCCACCTTGCCCTCAAAACCTGGCTCTTGTTTGAAAATCTTTTGTACATCGATCCTTTGTTTCCTCCAAGGCATGCACTTCGTTCCGAAGATGAGAGTACCTTCTCCGTAGGTGATAGGCCGCTCCAACACCAGTGCCGTGATGTTCTGGAGAAGGTGGTAGACCTGGAGCGCCTTCATCCCCTTCAGTGGTGCATGAGGGTTGGCAGTTTTTGAGGACCCGGGACCAGATATTGCGGTGGGAGGAGGAAGCATTGCGCGAGCTTTACCCTTGGCATCCGACGCAATGGGAATGGGATAAGGCCTGGGTGTGGCAGGCGCATCGTCGTCACTTGAGTCGTCTTGCATCTCTACCTGCATACCGCTTGGACCTTCAGAGGCCCGAGGATCTGCCTGAACTGTCTTTTCAATCTCTTCCACCTGCATACTGCTGCTATCGGAAATCACAGAGGCGAACGCCGCTTCGAGTAATTTGTCTTCTTGTATCTTATCGGTCATCGTAAGTCCCTATAGTGATGGCTTATCAAGGAGACGTGCGTGCATGTATGATTGAGACACACGGTATACAATAAAAAGAGTCAGGATTGGCCAAAATCGGGAAGCCGGGGACGAGGAGGGAGGTGAGTTTGCCTCGGAGAAGTACGGGATTACATAGTCAGACTCGTGCCAGCTGTGTAGTTGTTGGGTGAGTCTCCAAGACCTCGGATGTGCGTGGAGAATGGATTGGGTCACACTTGGCTCGCCTCGAAGGCTGGGAAGATGGCCCGGGTCAACCCTTGTGGATAAAGTATTAATATGAACAGTATAAGGTGACGCAGCGAAGGGAAGGCACATTCCTGATGGGACAGAGGAATGAAAACTGGCAGAATTCGCGAGCGAATCGAGAGCGTGGTTCCAATCAGATTGACTCTTTCTCGCTCCCGAATGACCTTCCTTCAAAGTGTCCACCAGAGTAGGCTCAAACCTTGCTAAGCTATTTCTTGAGAGTGTACATTTCAGCAAAGACTCAAAGTGATACACACAAAACCTTTCCTCTATGTACTTGTGTTTTGCACAACCCAACCTCTGTGGGCATCGCAATCAGGGAGGCAAAAAGTATCCCTAAGGAGTCTGCAAAGCCCATCGAGCCGATCCTAAACTCGCGTTCTTGTTTCCTCCTTTCCGGATCCTGGGTTTCCATACCATTTTCGTCAACGACTTGCTCCTGACCGACTCGATAGAAAGCGTTGACACTGGGAGTGGGCATTAGCGGCACTAATACACAGAGTTCCCATAGGTGCTACTCACTATGCTGAGCCACCACACAATCCTTCCATACTGATCAGAAAGAAGACTATGGGAACTGCAGAACTTGTGGACCCAAAGAGGCCGATAGAGGATTCCAGGATCAGGGTCAGAAGGATGAACGACTGTAGAATGGCTGGAAGAGGTAGGAGCTCCCTGGGTAGTGCCGGTAAACCGATAGAGATCGAGGATCGGGATATAAATACAAAGGTCTGGTAGATGAGCTGCAAAAGGAAATAAGCAGAATCATTGTAGGGCGGAGTGTATTGACACATACCTGCCACAACGGGTAATAATCTCGAAGTGACGTAATCACCTTGCTCAAGAGTGGCGAGTCGTTCGGGCTTGGGACGGGATACAAGAGCGTCGGAGCTACACCTTGGTTAATAGTATACTCAAACTTGACCATGGGTTAGCGTAATACCCCGGATCTCGATGGTAGCTCACTAGATAGACACAAACTGTAATTTTGGAGGTCAGCCTGGCTCGGCTCACAAGCGAGCACAACACGCTAACTCACAAAGAGGGAGCATATAGAGCAGAAGCAAAGGCTTGACCAACCTCCATTTTTCTTGGAGCGTCAAGTAAGAATGGGGCGTATGCGGAGTCCCTTGAGTTGGTTCTAAATGTTCTTCATCTTCATCTTCCTCCGTTGGTACCGGCGCATAGGTTTGTATCGGAGAAGTCGCGACTTCTTCTTCCGTTAGGGCTTTGACTGTTTGAGGTCGCGGAAGAATGGCCCCATATGCAAGTGGCAACACGAAAGGGAGCAGCTGTGCGATCTGCGTGAGACTGCCTTGGGTAATCAATAAGCACAGGTCATACGCACAGACGAAATTCCAACACCAGTTCGTACACCCAATCTTCGGAGGAACCACCAAAGACCTGCGCCTGCAAGTCCCGCGCCACCGGTACCACTAGCAAAGTACCTGAGGTGGTGTGAGGACACAAGGCCGAATAGAGTGCACGACATACCCGACACAGTGGCCCATCACGGAAGGCGGATGGTACCGTGTCGATAACTGTAGGAAAGTGAGCTCTCCCAGTCCTAAAACAGAGAAGATTAGTACCGAAAGGATAAAGTAGAGCTTTCAATTGGCGTACCAGATGAAAATGAAGCTAAAGATATCCCGATAAGTCTAGTCCATAAGCCATCAAACATTGCTACCACCTAAGGAGCGGCGGTCAATACACCATTGCAAGCACGCACTGTATCTATTACTTACGATCATGCCAAGAAAGCTGAGCAGGCAGCAGGAAATGACCCTTCGCCAGTATCGTATCCGTCCACGCAGCAAATATGGCCAACCCACTTTCGCAACCTGAAGGCGTCACCAATGGTTAGACAAAACCGAGGGGAATGGTGCGACATATACAAGCGAAGGTGCAATATTACAGAGCGCCACTAAGCCTTTAGGTGTTGATGCCGGAACCAGGTCAAGAGCAGCAGACAACACGATTACGTAGAGGACTATGAGAGTAGAGTAAGAATCCGTTCCATACGTAGCAGAATAGTGGTGGGTACCATTGTTTATTAGTCCGAACAGGAAGAACGAGAGAGCTAGTTGACGCAAAGCACGCCGTTCAGCAGCTTCGGCTTGGGGCCTTTCTCCGTTCGCTATTTCTTCTTCTTGATAAGTTTGAGCATTGGTAAGATCGACCATTGGGATCAAATCCCTGGTCATGCACAAACTGGTGGTGGGTTCCAAACTTCACACGCGCACCCCGGCCCGGAGGTATCCTCGAAATTCTCGAAATGTCTTCGGAACCTCAGGAACCCAGATCTTCTCCACTTACTTGGAATAGCAGATACCATCGAGATTTCAAGGATAACGACCGACAAGCTGGTGGACCCATTGAACTTAGATAAAACTTTAAAAGGGTATATTCAAGCATGTAACCAACGCGGCGAGTGGTATAAAGTTGGTGCAAACAATGCCCGGGATAGATACCGAAAAAGTTATATGAAGTCCTAGTGATAGGGGTAGCTCGAGAACCTCAGGAGGTGATCCGCCCAGGATTCCTGGGGCAACGAGAGATATGAACTTTTATATTCTGGCGCTGCTTGGGTTCGCCACTGGACGATCATGTTAATATTTCCCCCATGGAGGCCTCGAGGGAAGGTCAGACATACCAGTAAGGACAATTTCTCATGTCAGGCTTAATGTGGGTTTCTAAATAACGCAGGGCGAAGAAAGCTTCCTGGCTAAGAAGTCGAAGTCAACCACGTGCCGTCCGGAGCTCACAACAATGTAACCATAGACTTACCATTCTTTTTTCCCGCACTTACCACCGCAGATAAAGGGTCGATAGTCTAGGTGATCCCGCGCGTGCGAGAGTATACGGTTTTCTCTCCCAAGTACCTTGCCACAGTAGTCCTTGCCGTTCTCATTGGCCGGAATTTTGCAGTGGAAGCTTCCATCTACTTTGTCGAAGAAGTCCTTAAGTTTGTTGTCTATAACCTTGCTGTCAAGTTGAGCGGCCGACTGCTGCAGGTCCGCCCAGCCGATCGTGCGTCCCCACAGCTCAGAATCCAATGGCTGGACTGCCAAACCGGAGAGGTTTTGAATGGCAGCCTCAATCCAGGAATCGTCTAAGGTGCCTGAAGTGTGGGAATGGTTTTGGTGGGTACAAGTGCAGAAGAAGAAGGTTGTCAGTCCACTACGAGAATAGAAACTGACAATAGACGGAAAAGATGCCTAAGGAAAATAAGGGCTCACTGGTATGCGGAGTGGGCATATTTTTTCGAAGGATGCGGAGTGTTGGTATCCTGGGCACCCATCTTGTCTGTCCTGATTAAATACCCCTCATCCCATGCCAGATTCCTTATGGATCCTGGCTAGTGATTATGGGCTACGCGAGAGGATCATGGCCTTACGGGAAACTGGACGATATTGGACACCCCCGGCTCTCTTTGGACAATAACCCTCTCCATCAGGTAATGAATATAAGTCCTGGGTGAACCTGAGCCCGAGGTGCCCGATACTTTTGGGTCAAACCCGGACGCGAGACGGGTTGAGAAAGAACCTGGGCCTATCAGTAGGGCCCCTCCGAGTTCTTCAGCCGCATGGCACGGCGAAGAGGGGAAAGTTGTCGTGGCTAGGAGTTTGATCAGGCCACCGACTGACCCAGACCGCCAAAGGTAGTACGACGGGTAAGTGCTGGTCGATGGGCCACCTGCCGAGACAGCTCAGAACCCACAGCCATACTTCAAACTTCAGATCAAACTCCTGCGTACCCATCCTTAGTTCGCGGTCTGAGCTTCTGGATTACACGGGTTGTGGCGCACTTGCTTGGTGTTTGCGATCGTGTTTAAATAATTTGGCCCTGACTTGCGTACTTTCAGCTGGCGCGCACCATGTCCATACCTCCGAAAAATGCACAATCGCGGAAGAAAAGGCGGGACAACCATGTTGAGCAGGTCAAATTGATCCGGGCTAAGCGTAAGGAGAACACACGACGAGTGGAATCCCTCGAACAACGTATACAGGAACTAGTGCGTCCCAATCTTTCTCCCTCATCATATTTAATTGCAAATCACATCCTAGGACACCTCGACCACCATGAGCACATTTGCAGAGCTCCCACTTTCAGACTTGACGAAACGAGGTTCGCTTTCCTGTCCAAAATCCTTCAGCCACCTCTTTGATGTGATCGCACCAGGCCTCAAGAAGTCTTTCTTTGTAGAAATGACCGACATACAAGCCAAAAGCCTGCCTTATTCGCTCAAATACATGGACGTTCTTGGCGCTGCACAAACAGGGAGCGGAAAGACTCTCGCTTTCCTCATTCCTGTACTCGAAATGCTTTATAGGGTCAAATGGGGCCCGCAAGACGGCTTGGGTGCTCTGATCATTTCCCCAACGCGTGAACTGGTTTGTGTTCCCTCACCGCACTTGACTTATTCATCCACCTCCTCACAGGCAGTGCAAATATTCGAGGTTCTTCGCTCTATAGGAGGATACCACTCTTTCTCAGCGGGGCTTATAATAGGCGGCAAAAACCTCAAAGACGAAAGGGACCGTCTGAGCCGCATGAACATTCTCGTCGCCACACCTGGTAGATTATTGCAGCACATGGACCAAACGATTGGTTTTGAGTGCGACAACCTGCAGCTATTAGTGCTGGACGAGGCGGACCGGATTCTCGACATGGGTTTTACGAGAACTCTCAATGCGATCGTCGAACACCTACCAAAGACCAGGCAAACATTGTTGTTTTCTGCTACGCAGACAAGCAGCGTCCAGGACCTGGCCAGGCTGTCATTGAAAGAACCCGTGTGCGTGTCTACACGCGAATCGGACGAGGAAGAGGCCGACAACGCTATCAAAGGCGTGTACAAAGGCAACCCAACACCAAAAAATTTGGAACAACATTATATCCTCACTTCTCTCCCTCAAAAACTCTCCGTGCTCTTCTCCTTCATCAAAACTCACCTTCAATCCAAACTCCTCGTTTTCTTCTCTACCTGCAAACAAGTCCGCTTCACATACGAAACCTTCTGCAAGCTTCACCCTGGTGTCTCCCTGCTTCATCTCCACGGCAAACAAAAGCAAATCAAGCGGCTAGAGATATTCCAAAAGTTCATGAAGAGCAAGCACGTGGTATTGTTCGCTACGGATATCGCTGCTCGAGGACTAGATTTCCCAAGCGTGGATTGGGTCGTGCAAGTTGATGCGCCTGAGGATGTGGAGACATATATCCATCGTGTGGGGCGGACGGCGAGGTACAATAGCCAGGGGAAGGCGCTATTATTCCTTCTACCGAGTGAGGAGGGGGGTATGTTCACGAAGTTAGACGAACGGGGGATCCCAGTTGGGAAGATTGGAGTACGAGAGAGCCAGCTCATGGATTTGCAGAACCAGCTACAAAGCTTTGCATGGCAAGATCCTGAAATCAAGTACTTGGGTCAAAGGGTGAGTCGTGTCACGTTCGAAGGTTGATCATACTTCTGAGGTTGGGTGATACAGGCCCTCGTTTCCTACCTCCGCTCGATCTATTTACAGAAGGACAAGTCGATATTCAAGCTAGACCAACTGCCTCTTGAACAGTTTGCTGAATCCCTTGGATTGCCCGGTGCGCCACGAGTCAAGTTCCTCAGCAAAGAGCTCGCAAAGCAAAAGAAGAACGCTTCAAGGGAGCTAAGGAGCTCTCTTGACCAGGAAGAGGTTTCCGAGGGAGGCAGCCAGGAGGAGAGCGGAGAGGAGGCAGAGAAACCTAAGAAGACAAATGTGAGTAGCGGCATCGCGATATTTTATCACATATCCGAAGAATTTTTCAGGGAATCAAAACGAAGTATGACCGTATGTTTGAGCGAAAGAACCAAAGGCTTGAGCACTACAGTAGACTCATCGACCATCAAGGAGATACGCTTCTCGCTGGCGAAAACGACGGTGGAGGATCTGACGGCGACTTCATTACCATCAAGCGTGCAGACCATGAGCTCGATGAGTCCCTCGCTGCCGAACCTCCCGAGACCCACTTTTCGAAGCGAAAGATCAAGATTGGCAAGTCCAAAAAAGCGATGATCAAGTACAAGGAGGCAGGGGTAAAGCTAGTTTTCGACGATGAGGGTGTGGGACATTCGATATACGAAACGCAGAAGCCCGAGGAGGACGTGAAGAAAGTGAAGAGTGCGGGGATGGTGTTTGCAGAGGCGGGGAGAAGCAAGCTGAAAGAGGTTGATGCAGAAGATAAGGTGGTTGCGAAGGAGAAGCAGAGGGAGAGAAAGCGGAAGAGAAAGGAGCGGGAACGGGAACGGGTACGTTATTCGAGTTCGAGCGTAGAGCATGGCTGATTAGGTCTTGATAGGAAATGCTTGCTCCCGCTGTGGTGCCAGGGATTGGGGGAGACGAGGACGACAGTCATATCTCTCCAGAATCAAGCTGGGATGAGGATGACCGACCACACAAGCGGAGCAGGAACGAGCGTTCGCCTACAAGCAAAATGGTTATTCGGGATGCTGTTGACGCGCTGGGGGACGACGAGGCCCTGGCCCTGGCAATGCTGCGGATGCGGACTCGGAGGTGACATCGAAGTCGCGTTGTTGCTATTTTCTCTTTACTAACGCGTACCTCATACTATTATATGGTTTGTTATTACTACAGGTTGTCGGATTCGCGTGTACCGTGAGATCGAATTTGTTGTTTTGGGACCAAATCAAGGCCAGCTCTTGACCAGCGCTCCGCCCGTTCTGGACTGAGAAGATGCATCGGGCGCGGCAGAGCGCAGAAAGCCTCCACCAGATGTTCAGCGGCAGCCAGACTTCAATTCAGCAGCGACGGATGACTACCGGGAACTTGTATGCTCCTTCGGTACGTTGTTCGGCCGGCCAGCGCCTACCACCATCGCTGATAGCTCTCTCCATTCATTACCTGGCATAGACAGAGTCACTCTCTGCTGTACAGCGACCTCGTTCTCCTCTCCGTAATGCTGTCACGGCCAGTCCTCACAGTCGGGACGGTTCACCACTTCCGTTCGAGGAGAACGATTCTTGGGGGAATTCTCAAGGGCGATTTACATCGGAACCACAGTCTCCCACAATTGGAGCCACCTTTGCGCGAGTCGCGAACTCGGTCATGTCCTCGCTCAAGGGCGGTCCTATTCCTCTTCCAACGGAGGCAGAGATCGAGGCCCAGGCAATCCGAGAACGCGAGGCATCCCGAAGAGAAGCGGAAAGGATACTCACACAAGAGGCCTCGCAACGCCGTGCGATGGAGGAGCGAATCCTCGCCATGAAGTCGGTGTCGCAGACGAGCTTGCCACCTCCCCGGAACCCGTCCGCAGCAGCAATCACCCCTACGGGCTCTCCGCGCAAGGATAAGGACGACGGCCTTCCAGGCTGGTGGTCTACCGCGAAGACGCGGCTCACACCGACCAAGGAACTCACGCCCGCACAGCAGATTGTTCAGGAGACGAAAGTGAAGAGCAAAACTGAAGAAAAGGTACTCAAGAAGCGGGACAAGGAAAAGAAGCGGCCCACGATGGATCCAAACCTCAACCTCAGCATCCCAGAGCACCCACCCATCTCGCGTCCAAACTCTGCTTCTAGCTCGCCTGGTGCTATCTCTAATAGTAATGTTAGCTCAAATCCCGTTCTGGGGTCATCTACTACCAAACTCTCCATTCTCGATCGCGCGTCTTCGCCCAATTCTGCTGTCGCGAACGCTTCCAAAGACTCACCACCTCTCTATGCCAAATTTGACTCCACAGGTCGATTAGATATCCCCGAAACCCTACTCGCCATCGCGCGTCGATTCGAGAAGCTCGAGCGATGGGCAGTGGGTCATGTGAGGGCATTGGAAGATCGCGTGGGTGACATAGAGAAGTGGTTGGTGGACAAGGAAGAGGCCCGACAAAAGTCGGAAGAAGAATACAAGAACGAGAAGGAAAGTTGGGTTTCGCGTTCCGACCTTGCGCGTGTCTCGAGCGAAGTATCCGCGGTCAAGGAGGGGCTGTCAGGGGTCAAAGCACGGGTATTGGAAATGGGCAGGTCGACCGGGGGGACCACGATGGCATATAAACCGGCTTCTGGTTCATCGGGGAGCTATGCCCCATCTTCCGCACAACCGCCTCCGCCTATTAGCGCCACGACTTCAGACGAGGCTATCGCTTCCACCAGCTCTCGAACTAGACTTCCTTATCCCACAGGTGACTACGCCTCTCCTGGCGACCTCGGATTCTCCCCACCCGCATCCCCACCACCGCGGGTGCGCTCTCCACCCACTCGTTCCTCCTTCGCAGGCGCACTCACTACACCTTCCATCACCTCGTCTGGTTTGTCTGCTCCCGAGTCAAGTACGGAGAATAAGGAAGGCAAGACAGCACCACGGCGTCAATCTGTATCACCCACACCACGGAAGCGGTACACCGTTGCATTGGGTGGACCACTCACGTCGCCTTTAGAACAGCTAGCGAAGGATTTCGATCCTTCCCACCCTTCTGACCGAAGCGACAACGAAGGTGGTTTCTTCTCCTCAGCAGTACCGGATTCCCCTCCATTGCATGCGAGGGAGGACACGATTGGCGGAACGCCCATCAACCTTTCCAGACTCGACACCCTCTCCTCGCAACAAAAGAATTCTGTTTCAATCCTCAACCCGCCTATGGACGGAACTGCGAATTCGAATCGGACTCGCGCGCAAAGCTCATACGGCGCACCTGCAGGATGGAATGAGTCTACGCTGCAGAGTAACACGCCGCCACTACGCATGCGAAGGAAGAGCGGGGGGTCGGCAGATGCGGGGATTGGGACTGATATGGGTAAACCCACTACAACGACGACCGCTACGGGAAAGTTTGTCGATCCACTTATTGTCAGAAAGAAAGAGAGGGAGGGGGTCACCAGTCCACGAACGCCTATTGGGGGCCGAGGACGGACTGTGGGTGAGTTGGCGGCGTTCTTCGACGGGGAGAAGTAGTTTGTACTGGTTTGGAGAAGGGGATCAATGCTTTGGCAAAGAGTGTTGTCCCGTTATAGTCTATGTTCTTGTCCTTTCGATTTATTGAACCTATTAACCGTACCTCCGGTCGGCGGTATGACAGCGGCCTGACAGGAGTTTGAACCCAACCCTGTCTTGTTGCTGACCAAAAGTGACACTACTAGCACAAGAAAAATACACTAGTCAACGACTTGATTACGACCTGCAGTCCAGCCAACCGACAATGAGCGAGGCATCCGAAGTCGCACTCCCAGCGTCGCTGCCGTTTCCGGTGAAGATAACCAAGCTCCTAGTTCGAGCAGGAGACACCATTACACGATCAGCACCATTATTGCACTATTCTTTCAAACACAAAGTCCCCGGAGAGGACACGACCGAGATACGATATGGTACTTGGGAATCCCACTTGGAAGGCACCGTCGAGCTCTGGAGCATCGATCCTGGTGATGTCATTGAAAAGGATTATGGCCCCGTGCTTCTTGTCGACGAGCCATGTAAGCATGGACTGCAGATTTCCGGACTGTGTGCTAATTGCGGGAAGGACATGACCTAGTGGGTGTATATATTTATATGTACAGAGCACAATGATAATATATTTGACAGCGTGGATTACATGTCCGTGACCGACACATCGCGCGCAACCCTCCAAATGGATCACGGTGGAGGTGGACCCCTTTTGTCACAAGAAGAGGCGTCAAGAATCGAACGACAAACGTCAGAATACCTCCTCTCCCGCCGCAAACTCATTCTTATCGTCGACCTGGACCAAACAATCCTCCATACAACTATGGACCGAACTGTTGGAGAGTGGTTGGCTGACAAGAAGCGGATAGGGTCACCAAAGGGAGGGGAGCAAGAAGTGAATCCTAACTGGGCGGCCCTCGAAGACGTCGCAAGCTTTCAACTTGCAGACGATCAACACGGTGCTGGTGCTATCCGACCGGAGTCGCCCTTTTACTACGTCAAGCCGAGGTACGTACTCAGCCAACACATATACATGCACTTTATATGCTAAATCCATGCCTTTCAGACCTGGCCTGACCAGATTCATGGATAAGATCTCCGACCTGTTCGAGATGCACGTCTACACAATGGGCACACGATGCTATGCGAATGCAATTTGCAAAGCCCTTGATCCCGGCGGAAAATGGTTTGGAGAACGTGTCCTCACAAGGAACGAGAGCGGCAGTAGGTTGACCTGCACTGTTTGAGACGCCATTGCATCTAACACGTGCACGTATAGGTGAACGACTCAAGTCCCTAAAACGACTCTTCCCTTCTGATCAGAGTATGGTCGTGATAATCGATGACAGAGCGGATATTTGGAATTGGAGTCCCCATCTGGTGAAAGTGATTCCCTGTGCGACATTTTTCCCCGATTATGTTGTTTACGACTTACCCACCCTTTAGATGAATTCTTCGTTGGAACAGGGGATATCAACTCTGCCACCCTCCCGAAACAACAATCTAGCATCCCAATTGTGCCAGCGGTTGTCCCTCCTGAACCGGAACCTTCCACATCTCCTTCTCTTACACCCTCTCAATGCTCCCTCGAGAAGATGGGGGCATTAAGCCCGACCGCTGCAGAAGAAAAACTGCGGGAGGAAGAACAGAAGATGAAAAGGCTCAATGCGGATGAGGTCGAAGAGCTGCTGGAGGGACACCCATTAGCTAAGGCACAGGAGGAGCTAGATTCACAAGCGGAGGAGGAAGGGAAGCAAGAAATAGAGGCGGAAGCGGAAGCAGAAGCAGAAGCAGATCAAAAGTCGACCACTCCTCCCGGCACACCACCCTCCCTCAAAGCAACCACCCCTCCAGATTGCAATGGGAAAATGAAAGAAGTGGCCACGCGAACACCGACGCCCAATACAGAATCACTCCAGCACCACATTCACCGTGCAATCCTGCATAACAACGATAACGAACTTGAACGTATCCAGCGAATCCTTGAAGAGGTCCACAGTTCCTTCTTCTCTGCTTATGATGCCCGCTCGTGTGCAACCGCGGCCTCAAAGCTCAAGGGCAAGAGCAAAGCGGCGGAAGTAGACGAATCGGATGTGTCTGTTGTTATCCCACGACGCATGAGGAGGACGTTTGAAGGGTGTCATTTGGCGTTTTCAAGCATCATTCCCTTGAATGAGAAGCCAGAAAGGTGAGTCTAGGCTCGAGTTTCACAGTGTGGGAGTGCTAATGGTTGGAATGGAACAGGCATGATATCTGGAAGACCGCCATGGCGTTCGGAGCAGTGTGTCATAAGGATATTAATAGCCAAGTCACACATCTCGTCGCCGCGAAGGTCTGTCCCTTATCTTCCGTCTCATAACTCCTGTCCCTGCAAGGATTCGTTGTCACTAACATGGCGTTGTAGCTCGGGACGCAGAAGATTGACGCAGCGGGAAGAGGCGGTATACCAGTTGTCAGTGTCAAATGGTTTTCTGATTCTGTGGCGCGGTGGGAGAAGATGGATGAGAAGGCATACCCTATTGTCGAGGAGAGCAGAGAGAAGGATCGACGGTCCGACGCACCGAAGCCGAGTGAGAAATGCTCCTCCTCTGACAAGCCGGTTATGATTCTGAATGACGACGAGGCAGCACCTCTCAAGGAGCCTATCCGGTCTGGGGAGAACATATCTGCACCCCCCGCTCCGACGCCATCCGTAGACAACCGAGGAAAGGAAATCGAGGAGGACGATAATATGCCGATTGGAGACGTCGAGCTTGAGGAGTTCGACTGGGCAGCGGCAGATGCGGAAGTTGACGCTGCCATGGCGGAGGATGGCGACGAGGATGGCGATGGGGACTTGGACTTGGACGATCTGATGGACTCGACAGATGAAAGGTGACTAATTCGACTTCTTCCTCGTTCTATTTTTTGTGCTGATAGCCCTTCCAGGTCTGAGCAAGTGGCCGAACTTGCTTCGTCTCCATCGGGAGCGCATGGTGTCAAACGAAAACGTAGCAGCGCTTCGGTCCGGTCTGTTTCTGCCTCTGCCTCATCTTCACCGATTCCGAACCGCATACTCGATCCAGAGGCGCCACAAAAGAAACGACTAAAAACGGTGCACGAGTACCGGCCGTCCGGGTTGAGGGAGGTCGTCAACGAAGGCTCCATTGAACCTACATCGAGTCTCGAAAATGAGATAGGCCAGTCCCAGCAGACGGGCTCATCAGTGATGACAGAGAGTGGACACACGGGTGTGCCTACAACACAGGAGGATGTCGACACAATGTCAAATTCAAGTGAGGACAGTACTGAAGACGAGGAGGACGAAGACGAAGACGAAGACAACGAAGACAACGAAGAAGAGGAAGACTTTTTGGCTGACGCGTTTGCTCAGGACGCTAAGGGTGATGGTGACGACGAGAGCGACAGTGATGATTCGGACTCTGATAGCAGCGACGAGGGTAATGGGTGACCCGAAGTCTCTGTGGTTGCTGTCGTGCTTCGTCTCGTATCCGAATTGTCAATATTTCGTTGATGTTACTGGCGCTTGCTTTGACTTTTGCACACTGTTTTTCCACTCCTAATTTGCATGTATCAATAGTTGGTTTATCTGGTTTTAAGAGGGTTTGACTTCAGCCAAGATGGAGACTGACCACGGATACCGGTTTGGACCTGGACCTGTCTTTGTGGCACAGAGTGGGATGCTCTCTCAAGGTGCAACTGATGAACAATTACCCCCGTGTTTTCTTGACACCAGGCACCCCTGGATGTGATAAAATCCAAGCCTCGACGCCTTGCCAACTGGCCTGGCCTCGCAACCGGCTAAGGAGGTACTTACTTTTGCCTATCTGGCACGTTTCATCTGTGTCGTCTGCTCTCTCTTCCTTGGCACCTCCACTCTGGCCTCGATCACGCATTGAGATCCGAGATGAGGTTGGCGTTGCTGCGCACCTTGGTACGTCCAGTTGATCGCAACGAGACTAGTAAGCTATAGTTCACTGATCCACCAGCAGGCAGTGACACTTCCATGTCGATTCAGGCCCAGCCGATCGTGTTTGGGTATGTTACTAAATTTCGACTCTTTGAGAAAGCCAGTTCAGGGAAGAGTGAAAAAACGGGTGCTGATATACCACGCAGAACCAATGATAATGGACAAGGAGTCGGCAAAACGGATGAGACGCGTGTCGTTCCTTCAGGTTGCTCCACGTGTTGTCACCCCTACTCGTCCTGGGTGTCTTTGGGGCTGGCCTCATAGAAGAGGTTACCCGGATTGCAGTGGTGAACTTTACCTGGAATGGTTCATCAGTCAGGCAGGAGGTGAAGGTAGTGGTGTTCTTAGCTTACTTGGCATCCACCAGAACCACCCGATCACAAATGCACTTTGATACAAAACGGAATCGCCGGAGCGTTTCATCATGCTAATATATTGTGATACGGTGTTCTGAAGGGGTTGTTAGTTCAATCATCCCGATAGACGAGATGGACGTACAGCCTGCCCCTTTCTTTTATTACCCATCCTGAGGTGATCAACTGAGTCAGGCCACAAGGCGGCCATAACCCAGTTTAACCCGGCCTTGGTGAATGGGCGGCCGATAATGTTGGCTGCGGCCTTGAGGTGCGATTGGTCGTGTGGAGCCATATTCGCAGGGAATGGGGTGTGTTGCCCTGTGATGGGACGGGGGCTAGTGTTGCTCTCTATAGGAGTGCCATTAGTGCCAGGAATGTTGACTTTCGACCATCTTACCTTCGGTGGGCAAGAATGCTTCTAGTCCGGGGAAGGGGGGCAGCGGACGATTGAGTAATGGGTCAATCGAGGGTACCCCTCGTCTTCCCAATCTCCAGGATGTCTTGAACCCACATCTGCTCCCCGCTATTAGGCGAAATGCGGAAAGCATATTGATTTGTTCGAGGGCAGAGAGGGAGGAAGACATTGTGCCATGGTCCAATTCGGGAGAAGTGTGGTTTTTGCCAACTACGCACGCTCCGCCCTTGTGAAGGTGAGGTGGCAGGGGCGATATGGCACAACTGGTCAACTCAACCTGACTGGTGGTGGAACCCCTTCTCGTAGTCTCAATTCGAAATTCTAATTTACTATTTCATACTGTCAAAAGTCTACGTTTCCAAGAACGCTGGGACGATCCAGAAATTGATTACTATGTTTCCTTACGTTGAAGTTCTGGAAACGGTCAACTTGGCTCTTACAGGCGGCGCAATAGAACCAAGTCATGCCCTACCACTAGCTGGGGTCCCATCCTTTGAGATTGTAGGGAAGGAATGGCGGCCAAGCTTGCCTGAGCCACGCATTATATTGGCGGAGAACGGAGGGGTAGGGGACTTGGTTCAGTGACTTGGCCATCGTAACGACTTAGGGTACTATACTAATCCCTGTAGTCCGTGACGGTGTATGTCGACCAACCTTCGGGACTTAGCTCATGAATCCAATGGGTCATCTGGTGGACAACCTTTAGTGAATCCTGGCTGTCGAGTCCGTCTTTGGTTGCATATTCGGTTATAGTCGTCTCGTAAGGAAAGCAGAGACTGGGGACGACGGGAATCAGGTGATTGGCCTATAGACTCTGTTGTAAGTAAGAAACGAATCGCTATAATTCTTTGAAGGGAGCAAGAGAGATGCATGGATGAGCTCGCTCTTCTTGGGTGGGTGCAAAGAAGGTTTCAGAGTGCCTGGGGATTTCTATTGAGGAGCTGGCTAAGGAGACGACTGCAATTGCAAAGATTTCTTCATGATTACATGATTACATGATCTGGTCTCGCTGAGTTATCTTCTACTGTATGTGTCGGAGATCGGGATTTTTTGGTGAGACTCTGTTACGTTCGTCTTCCATACCCGCGCCACCCAAACGGCCATGTTGCATATGTTCACTGTGCTCGCTTGCAGATACAACCTCCGTGTGCTATGCGACGGACTACTATTATTTCATCATCAAATACCGATGGATATAAGCGCGCATGACCTCGAGGTATGAATATACAATGGATTTGTAGGCGAATATCTCATTCCTGTTATATTTTAACAAATGATTCCACATTCACGTACTGATTAACAAAGCTTTTGGTGGGGGCTAAGTGGTCCAGGTGGCCAATACAAGCAAGTGATATTGAGAGAGAGAGAAATCTACATTTTTCCGTGGCCAGAACCTAAGAGCTGGCACGGAGTGCCATTAGTTCCAAGTGGGTCATGTTGCAGTTGAATGCGATTGTGGGTGCGTGTTTGGAGATGGATCTCCGCCCCGCATTAGCATCTTGTATATTGTGTAGGTGGTAGTATTCGCCGGAGCATCCATGACCATCGTGCTTGTGCCACTTGTCCCCGAGTGTTCGTGGATTGAGTGTGCGGAATGCGTGTGACCCGTCTTGCAAGGAGTGTGTTATCTACCTGTCTCATACCTTGTGGCTACACAGTGCCTGGTTGGAATCTGACACGGTGACAGGTCGGCGTTTATCTGCTGGCTGACCTGACCTTCAGTGACAGGTTCATCTCTCGGTAAGGTCCATATATATTACACAGGGTGTGCTTGGGAGAATGTTCGAACTGCAATGGACCTCCAGCGAGGAGAGCACTGGGAACGCTCGGATCGTTTGCGTGACTTCTGGGAGGTGCTCAAGGCCAATAACGCCGCAACATCACAAGACCCTGATGCACCTCTCACTCGGCTACTCTCGCAAACCGAGATGTTTGATTTCAGCTCACCTGAGGGTGGCTTTATGGGGATACCAATGCTCAAGAAACCTCCTCCCGACGTCCTGTTGGAGGAGCTCAATTATGTGTGTGGATGAGAACACGTCCCTCTCCTGTACTTAATATCCCTCTAGGCACAGTCGATGGTTGGCCATTGGCAGCGCAGGTAGCGGCCCCTCTTATCCTAGGCTGCAGGTCACTGACCCCGGTTTGTTAGAAAAACTGAAATAGAATTAGCGTTGAATTCTCCCGCTTGGGAGTTTTCCACTGCCAGTCTGAGGGCCCAACCCTCATTCGGCGCTCTTTTAGACCCGATAGAGTCAACCGAGCCCTGGGAGCCCATGGACGCTATGGACGCCATACGGGCACATGAGCTGGATACGGAACTCAGTTACCTCAATCCCTACACGAGCTGCCCCCCTTCCTCTCATACCCCCTCCATATGGTCCCTGGGTTCCTTCACATCCCTGTCAGGATCCGAACCTGCATCTGCGTCACGTTTCTCTTCAACAGAATCACTGTTCGCTCCTCGACATGCCCCGCCAATCTTAGACTTTGGATACTTTGACAGGTTCCTCCAACAAGATCAAGGGGCGAGCCCATGTGAGCATATTTTTTGGGGGGTTTATTTACTGTCCACATATCTCAACTTCTTTTGCAGCCAAAGCTCCAGTTTCACCTTTGCCTGCTATGCCGGATGGTCGTTTTCCTGGTCAACGATTGCAAGCCGACCAAACACTCATCAACCGCTCGTTTGCAAACGATAGTATACGACGTACTCTCCTGAACCGGGTATTGCAGAGCGCTTGGTACCAACAGCACAAGATGGAACCTTTATATCGGAGTTCGAAGGACGACGTAACGCAGGGTCTAGACCTACCACTGGAGCCTAGAAAGGACTCTGTATTCAAGGCTTTTCTTAGTACAAACGGGAAATGTCAATTTGGGGAAGTAGAACGGGAGGAGTGCCCCAAAGTCGAGTCAAAGATACGAAGAGCACTCAGCCACGTCCGATTCCATTTAGGCCATCGACCCTTTGTGTGTAGTGGCTGTCAGAAGTGTGCCAACCGCAGCGAGTGAGCTTCGTCGTTGTTTCCTCGTCTTCCATGCTCAATCAACCACAGGAAAGCGCGCTTCTTTTCTTTGGACCTTTTATCTGAACACAGGACATCACAGGAAAAAAGAAAGCAATGCCCGTTCTGGTATGTAGTAGGTGGCACCGAAGGAGTATGCTGACAGAACCATACGAAGTGATGCAACATTCAGCCGCCACGCTATCAACCGACATCTAGAGACACGCCACGGATTCAAGAGAAAGGACCTTAAGCACGGAACCCACCCCTTGTCTGGCTCATCACGTCACCCATCGCTTGACGACGTGCATGCTGACCCTCGACAATTCGAGACTCCCCAAGAGAGGCCAGCTAGTAGTAGTGGTGGACATGATATCAAGGCAATATTGTTGGGCATTAAAACCCCGTCTTTCAGTCAAGGTACCACTGCCGATACTCGATTGTTTGGTCCGGGTGAGGATCCATTCGCGATACTTACCCACTTCTAAGGGACCCTTGAGAAAAACTACTGACTGTATACAGGTAATGTAGAAGATGACGACGACGAAATCGAGATCAGATGCCATAATTGTGGGACAACACTTGACCCTCACTGGCGAAAGGATAGTGAGGGGAACGCATTGTGTAATGCGTGTGATCTTTTGTGAGTTAACTCCGGGCGAGAAGGACCAGTGGATTGATATTTGCAGCCTTGCATGCCTCTAAGCATCGTCCATTGGGTAGGTAGAACGATTACGCGGAACAATTCAGACCCAGTCCAGTCCCGCTTAAGTGCGAAACGCAAATACTACTCTGATACATGATACATAATTATATTGAGCATTGTCGGAATTATTATGTTCTCGTTATAATAGGTACGGTCTGATTGATTGTTTCCTCTGGCAACCGAGCGCCATATACAGTACAGGTTCGCAGACTGAGTCTCCGTGTGTTGTGTCCCTTGGTGTCGACGATACTTGTCTCATGTATCCGGTAATACCATAATTCCGGCATCTGTTTGCTAGATCACGTGTTTGACCGAATCTGATGAAGAGACACAGACCAGTTGATTACTCTATCAGGAGGTGTATGTAAGTTTTAGAGGTTTCAAACGTTTGTCGCGACTTCAACGAATAGTGCTTGTGAGTGCTTGTGCCGAATATCTGCCAGCCAGGCGCCAAATTCTGCTAAATAACGTAACGAAACAAAAAGAACGAGATTCTTCAAGCATCAAGGTTGGCTCTGTTGTAAGAAACAACGAACCGTTACAATACTTTATTTCTTCGATTATAATAAAGCAGTGCTGCTCCTTGATCTTGATCTTGATCCTTGATCTGCTCCGACAAGTGTCTATTTTACCTGTGAATGTCAAGCAATCCACAAGGGCGATCATGGTTTAGTGACAAGGTACTAGTAAACATTACCATCGTCCCCCACTTCCGCGCTCCCTGCATCCTGATCAGCGTCGGCCAGCCAAAGCTTGAGCCTCCATTTCGTGGGGCCGCTCGGATCCACCAAGCCAAGCAAGATTATATCCCAGATGACTGGGAAAACGACGATGGCGACGACGGCGGTGGCGACGGCGATGGCGAGCATGATGGTAACGAAGGCCGGCAGACAGCAGAACCTATAATACCATCAACCATGTTGCAGCAGCATCAGGCAGAAGCTGAAGCAGACCCGCCCGCCCAGCCCGCCCAGTCGCAAGGCAAGATCAAACCACCCATGTGCGTCCGCGAAATTATGCCCGCTTGGTTATTGCAAGCCTTACCAATAAACCATTAAATGCCAGCGCTGCCAACTCAATGGCACCTCCGATGATTGCCAAGAGGAGAGCACCAGCACCAGCACCACAAGCACCACCTTACGGCCACGGCCACGGCGATTCAGGACCAAGTCTCCCTTCTTTTGAGCCCGTAGTACGAATACTCAAGCGATCCACTGGTAACCCTAACCCTACAACGGGAGCCATGGGGACCACGGCCGCACCGACCTCTTCGCAAAAGTCATTTATGGAGCGTGAGCGTGAATACCAACAAGCACGTGAGCGGATATTCGGGTCAACTTCAGCTTCCGAGGGCTCGATTTCGAGCAGCGATAATAGTAATAGTAATAATAATATCCCCAAGGTTGGGGACTCGGAAGCCCCTTCAGCAGTATCAGTTGTTCGGAGGCAGCCTCAAGGTCCTAGTTCCGAAGATGCTGTGGGCTTCAGAGGACGAGAACGATCACGATCCAATCAGATGTAGAGAGAGCCCTAGGGAGTCAAACTAAATGGAAGAAAAGAAAATTTCCGCAAAAGATCACATAACAAGCAGTATAGCTAGTCCCCAGGGGCATACAGTCAATTTACAAGAAAGCGAAAAGGTATTCTTTGAGTCATGACAAGAGAACAGGACATCTCATGGATTGTGTGAGGGTGGTGGAGAAACGGAAGGCACTCGCGCAGGAGGTACAGCAGAAGCAGCGCTTGTTGGGGCCCCAGGGAGAATCGTAGCAGTCGCGGGAGTGGATGGAGTAGGTGCTATGGGTGTAAGAGGAGGTGGTACGCCAGTGATTCGGCCGATAACCCGAGCACGATGATGGCGATTCTTCAAGTGGACCTCGAAATTATTGAGCGTTTCGCCCGCACCAGGGTTGTAAAGCTGTACACGTAGATCAATAAGGGACGTCTTAGGACCTGATTATTGTATTGAAGGACCCACCTTGCCAGGGCAATCCGAACACCTGACGCGCCATTCGGAGGCAGCGGCAGGGTTTGGGACGGGTTCGCCGTTGACGGGAGGCTTTGTCTTTTGCAACACATCAAATATATCTTCGGGATACCGAGACCTGAGTTTCGTAAGCTCATCGTTGAGCCATGCAGGTCGTTGAGCAGCAGCCGCACGATTGCGATCAACGGGCGTTGACGAATAATTGGTTCGTACCGTTGGCGGAGGAGCAGCGAGTATCTCTGCGACGAGATCAGGAGGAGGGAGTGCTAGGGAAGCCTGAGAGGGCAGCTGCGCCGGTTGACTGGTTTCTCGGGGAGTCGAATTGGGAGGTCCAAGTTCGCGTTTACGAGGGCGAGGTGGCGACATAGCCGGAGGTGACAGAGATGAGTCGGACGAGTGAAGGATATTGGATGGTGGTGGGCGATTCTTCCGCGGCGTTGCGGCGTTGATAGTACGATTTGCACCTGTGTACATTGGAGAACCGTGTGCGCCACTGGCAGTTGGCGTCGACTGAGCCAGGAGTCTCTCCCGTTCCTGGGCGGCCTGAACAGCCTTCATTCCACCTCGTTTCTTCAATCGCCTGATCTCGTCGTCCTTCCGCTTCTTCTCTAAATGGAACTCTCGGTTGGTGCTATACTCGACCTCGAGCGGTTTGCGATGGCGGTGCCACCATTTCCCACACTGTCCACACATGCTCTTTGGACCGAGGGGACCTTGCCTGCGTCCAACAGCAACGTCCTCGGGGCACCCACAATTCGAGCAGTGCCACACGCCATCTATCGTATTTGGGTGCTGACCCTCTGGCAATTCCCGTTCCTTTGGTCCCCGACGCTTACCAGTAGGTTTTGTCGCCGCTCTTTCGCGAGCCGAACGGATCCACTCGGCCGGAACTTTGGTGTCCGGACTGGCTATTGTTGTTGCTGGCAGTGGCCTTGATTGCCGGACGCGAGCGGCTACGGGAGGTCCTCGCAAGAGTTCCTGGCGTGAACGTTTTGGTGCTGCCTCAGCGACAGGCTGGGTAGGTGGCTGAGATGGGCGGCTGTTCATGCTTGGCATGATATGCTGTTGAGGAGCGGAGGGAAGCACTGTCGTCGACATTGTGGGTGATGAGCCATACGGCTGGTTTTCCTTTTGCTCGATGACAGCAATCTGGGTGTTTGCCTTTTCGGCCGCGATGGCAGCAGCACGTCTCGAAGGAGCAACAGGGACGACGGTTTCTTTCTCGGGTTCGGGGAATCCAATCGCAGGCGTGCGGAACGTCCTGAGTGGCTCCCGGTCGGGGAGTACGACTTTATCGCCACGACGGCCTCGAGGCTGCCTTCGTTTGCGTCTGTCAGCCCGTTCGTTGCGCTCGAGTTCTTTCTCCGCGTAAAAGTTGAGCTGCGGCGTGTAGGTCGGGACTTGGTCCAGAGTGCGTCTGGCGGAATAGATGGGAGGCAAGAAGGCAAGACGGAGTTCTTCGTCTTGGATCTTGCCGCCATCCGCGGTGTGACCAACGAGGTAGAGGGACTTCTCGTAGACTTGGACCTGTTCTCGAATGCTATGGGCGATGGCAGTCCTATGATCGAAATGAGTGGAGGAATCGCAAAAGTATTAGAAGTAGTTACTCACTTGAACTCACCGCCCAGTCCAAGATCCCTGCAGTACCGCTCTGCGAACTGCTCGGGGACATTAAACGCATCTCGAATGTCCCATTCAAACTGATCTTCGAGTCGCATAACACCAGCACTGATGTCCAACTAATGAGCTATCGTCAGCACTTCACATATTGAATAAACGACCAGAAAAATAGTGACCTTTATGACAACACGCAGATCCTCATTCACGCTACCATCTTCCTTCTCTTCCTCATCATAATCAACCACAAGCACTTGCTCAACGAATTCATCCTTGACCTCCACAGGCGGTGGAACACCCAGAAAGTCTATCGCCTCAGCCTTGACTTCGCCGTTGGTAATCGCAAGGGGTTGGGCCTTGTCCTTCCGCCGTTTCTTGCCCTTCTTCTTGGTGACAAGAGTAGCACCAGCGATGTGCTCGTCAAGCTGGGCAATGTGCCTTCTCCATCTCTCCCACCACTGGGCCTCCTCTTGGTCGAGCCATCCCGAGCCCGATGGGATGCGTTTCCGATCAATTCCCTCGACAAGTTTGATGACCCGCTTGTTCTGTGCGTCCGACCCAGGCTCGGTAACGACGATCTCTGGTTTGCTCTCTGTAAGCTGCGCAGGCTTCGCAGGTCTAGGTTTCGCAAGTGGGGGTAGGGAGTGGTCAACCTCAACGTGGTGGTTCTTAAAATCTGTGATCTGCTCCATCATCGAGCTGGTGATGCTGTTGATGACTTTTGAGTGGTTAATCGGGGCGATGCCAAAGTCGTCACAGAGCGTTTGAGCGAAGACGGTCGAGGTGACGAAAGGATCTAAAATTTGAAATGGGTCACTTCTCCGTGTAGATGCAAAGTGAATCACCCAACCGTTTGCGTTCCAAATAAATGCCTCTCGCAGTCGGTTGTGCCCATCAAGGATATCAATATCAAGGCGAATCGGGACAAGCAACTCGGTTTTGTCAGCCAGAGCGGTGTCAGGTCGCTTGGGCCTATGGAAGAGAGTCAACTAGGAGAGCAAACATGTAGAGAGAGAAACGTACATATCAATCACCCGTCGGCCAATGGCCTGCAACCTCCTCGCGCGCTCCTCTCTCTTCTGGTGGGGCCAAACCAAATGGAACCCAGGCTTGGGCACTTGGTCCCTCGCCTCGCGTTCGAACCACCGTGGCTTACGATTATGCAACACCTCTGCAATTTCCGCATTCATCCTGCCAAGCGTGACCATGCTCTCCGCCGCATATGCCTTGTCGACCTCCATCCAGCCCCTGATCTTCCCAATCTCATCCTCGTCCAGTGACGGCAGCAGCGTTTCCGCGTCCTCGACTGGCACCTGCAAGATTCGCGTCACATTTGCATTGATCAACGCGGCACGCTGCTGTGCGCTCATCGTCGATTCGGCAGTCGATACGGGTGGTTGGGGGGGACGCGTAAGAGGGACGGGTACTTGCGCGTGGAGCGCGTTGGAGAATGTCGCGCCTGGGAGTGATGGGATAGGCGTCTGGATTGGAGCGGACGGTCCGACGGAGGCCCCCTTGCCCACTGAGCCGCTCGCAAGTATGCTGGTGGTACCCTGCTGGCCGAATGGAGCTTGGAGTTGGCTGAGGGAGGTGGGGTCGATGCCCGGGAGACCGGCCATGGCGGGTGGTTTGCTTGCATGGTGCGATGGGCCCGCGATGGGAGCTTGCATGGGCTGATTGGGTACTGTCAACGGAGGCTGCGGTGGGACGGCATGGGCGTTGATCGAAATGGCAGGGTTGACTGGTTGAGGAAATGTTGGCGCAGAGGCGGCGCTGGGAATGTTGGAAAGGTTCATCCCATGTATCCCGCCCATACCAGGCTGCGCAGCAGGACTTGAGAGTGGCGGTTGTGGCGGTTGTGGCTGTTGTTGGTGCTGTTGTTGGTGCTGGTGCTGCTGGTGTTGCTGGTGCTGCTGATGCTGCTGATGCTGCTGGTGCTGATGCTGCTGATGCTGGTGCTGCATATTGCCGTACATCATTTGTGGCGCGGAGGGGCCAGGTGCACCAGGCATAGTACCCAGGGGACCGCTGGGATACGCATGATTTGCCATTGCAGACGGAGGACGCGTAGTATTCTGGTACATTTGCTGTGGACCCATTGCGGAGACGACACCATTTGTGGGAGGCATGCCATTCTGGGGTGGGTGCTGAGGAAACATGTTCTGCTGGAGCTGCTGGGGTTGTTGAATGGAGAATCCCTGCTGATGTTGCTGATGTTGCTGGTGTTGCTGGTGTTGCTGCTGATGCTGCTGCTGGTGTTGCTGGGGACCGGGGGTTGCCGATGAGAATCGCTGCGGGGAGCCAGCGGCGGTGGGTGGTCTGGGTGGAGGCATCATCTGCTGGGGCATGCCGTTCTGTGGGTTGGGGAACATGATGGACTGCTGGGCCATTTGAGGGGGCTGGGCGGAGTTTGTCGGAGTGTGAAAGGGTAATTTTTGAGAAATACCCGCTGCCGCCTGGGCTTGGGCTTGGGCTTGGGCCTGAGCCTGGGCCTGCTGTGCCTGAATCCTCACATCCTGCTGGTACTTTGAGAGGAGGTGCTGGGAGGTCTGGGGATTCATGTTGTACTGGGTGAGCGCAGACTGACGATTGTTGTGGACGAGCTGGGGGTTGTGCTGGTGGTGCTGTTGCTGTTGCTGGTGTTGTTGCTGGTGCTGGTGGTGCTGGTGTTGTTGCTGGTGTTGTTGCTGGTGCTGCTGAGGTTGAGGTTGCGGTTGCGGTTGTTGTGGTTGGATCGGGGAGGGTTGATGCTGTTGGTGGTGTTGTTGCGGAATTGGCTGCATAAACTGGTGATTGTTATGGGCGAGGGCGAGTGAGGGAAATTGGTGCTGGAAGTTGGGAGTCTGGTGGTGGTGAAGTCGCTGGAGATTGGCGACATTTTGGGCGGCGAGCTGCTGCTGCTGCTGGTTGAAGGACTGATTGGACATGCTGGGTTGGCATCGTACGTGTCAGCAGTGAGTAGTGAGTAGTGAGCAGTTTGCATGGAGCAGGGAGGCGCTACGAAGGGGGCTCGTGTGGTGGATGGGGGATGGATGGCGGCGGGGGATGGGGAAGACGACGAGGGAAGAAGGGTCTGGGACGGAGGGGAGAGCGAAGAGAGAGAGCGAAGAAATGACTGGAGGACTGGAGGAACACTCACTTGGCAAGTTCGGCTGACTGATATCAATCTGCGGTTCGGCGGAGATGCTGGCCTGACAACAGCGACAACAGCGACGACGACGGCCCGAGAACGGCAAGCGGGGGCGAAGGAAGCTATGGTCGACGTTGTGGTCGACGACGACGGGGCGGAGAGTCGGGGCCGGTATGTTGGGGGGGAAAAGATGGTCCAAAAGCGCTGGAGCCAGGCCCAGCCTCAGATGGAGGGCGTGATTGGGTGCGTTGTTGGATCGTGCATCGTGCATCGTGGCTGGGCGGGGATGAGGAGAGAGGCGCTAGATAAAATAATAGATGGCTGATGAACGATGGTCGATGATGAACGATGGATGGATGGATGGACTGGATGGACGGAGAGGAACCTGCACCAGAAACGACGCCACGGTCACGGCCACGCACGCACCGAATCAGCAGCCACGCCAGCAACCCGTAGCCGCGAGTTGCGAGTTCGGACAGACGATGAGACAACCAGTCCCAGTCCCAGTCCCAGTGCACAGTGCACAGTCCCCAGGGCCCCAGGGTCGAACCCTTTTTCGACCCGACCTCGACCGTGACCGGCTGGTCTTAAAAAGAAGGCTGCTCGGTTGATGTTGTCGCATTCTATAAATTTTCAGACTCGATTTTGCTGTCGCTTCCATCCCGCACTTGGCCATGACCACCTCCGTCGTCTTTCAGCAATGACTGACAAACAACTCTTCCCAGACGCTCGAGGTATGTCTCAGAAACATGATCGCGGTGTTCTCGAACTGATTTCGGCCTCGACTTACAGTTCAGTCCACCGCCAGATTTCTTCCAGACCCGCATCGAGCTCTTTGACAAGCACAAGACCGAGTATGACAAATGGGTCGCAAGTAGGCTCGGTTCCGCCCATCGCAGTATCCCAGAATGCCGAGATCGGACATGCCACAGATCAACCATGCCAGGAAATCTCGATCACAATGTCTGATGGCGCACAGCTCAAAGGAATGAGCTGGAAGTCATCTCCAATGGAGGTCGCAACACAGATCTCCAAGTTTCTTTCCGAGAAGCTCGTCATTGCTAAGGTCGATGGAGTGCTGTGGGACTTGGAACGACCACTCGAGAAATCGTGCTCGCTCGAGCTACTTGACTTTGAGCATCCAGAGGGTGTGCGATGCCATCTACTACCTGATAATTTAGTCGATTCACACCGTTCACAGGCAAGCAAGTTTTCTGGCATTCGTCTGCAAATGTCCTCGGAGAAGCACCTAAGAAATGCCACCTTTCCTTGGGTCCTCCCACAGATGAAGGCTTCTTCTATGATATGACTACCCACGACCGGTAAACGCTGTTGCCCCTCCGTCGCGGCCGTTCATCGTTGTAGACATGTTCACCCTTCAGATTACCCCTCACTTGAAACACTCTTCAAAAGCGCTATCAAGGAGTAACAAAGGTTCGTCCGTTTAGAACTGCCTTGATAGAGGTGTTCAAGGTGAGCCGGATTCAATAATTTTTCAGTACAACAAGTACAAGCTTCACTTTATCGAAACGAAGAGTTCCGGATAATCCCTCTACAATGGTATATCGTTGTGGACCGATGATCGACCTTTGCCTAGGCCAACAGGCCGCCTCAAGGCATTCATGGTCACCAAGGTACGCTCCATTTCCAATCTGAACCTCTCCATGATAACTCTGTTGTAGCATTCCGCAGTGCGAGGCGCTCTCCTCTCGCACCAGGCTCGGAATGATGGGATAGCCCATCGAATAAGGACCTGTCGTCAGGTGACAGGCCACCTACGAGTATGTCGATAGGATCTGTTGCCGACCCAGTTACTAAAGGTAGAGCCAGAAAGAGTAGTTTTTCGCGGAGGATCATGGTACCTTGCTGGCGGTCATGAGTCTAACCCTCTGGGACTTATGGCCTTAGTAGCTACTGGTATGTCCTTAGTAGCTCCAGCGCCCTTCCTCTCCAGATAGACGCAGAAATCGCCGCGTTCGTCCAGCGCATCATCATAATATGATTATTTCGAAATAAAGTCCAGCCACAAGTATCAAGGATGAAATCAATGATACCAGGGCAGAGTGCTGGTTGGCGCAGAGTCTTCGGTTGTAGTTGTGGTTTGCGTGCCATGTGGCAGAGAAACGTCAATGAGACTCGTGAGATACCATAAGATTCAGCACAAAGGGGTCTATTCATGTCATAAGAGAGAAGTAATAGCTTAAGGAAATGGTTAAACGTTCAAGCGGAGTGGGTTAATTGGGTGCGACAGCTTGACAGGTTTGAAGCACCAATGCGCTAGGATATTGGGTAGAATGGCCCCCAAGCCTGGCGTCTCTTAGGGCACCAGCCTCTGCAGATTCCTCCCCTTCTGCATGGCCGTTGCCAGTACGTCGCTCTCGTCCTCGTCGCATACAGCGACAAAGTAGCGAGAGAACAGGCCTGTACAACGGCTGACTCTTTTTTTCCCCTTCGAGGCTTTCCATGTCAACATGTCAATGCCTAGATTAGGGGACGATCGCCACGCGCCTGCCGTGTTGGGACCAGGAGAGTGCGTAGACTTCCTTGTACGAGCATAGAAAGCGGACGGCTCTGCTGTGCGGAAGAGAGAGGTTACGGAAAATGTCCCCGTTCCTTGCTGGTGGCGTTGTGAGAGACAACATTCTCAAGGAATCGGTCCAAGCCAGTGAAACCAGTGGGTGGAATTTGTTGGTAGATGTCGTCTTTGGGCCGGCTACTACGTTCCTAACTGGCCACAGGTGTTAGAGTAGACGGAGAGCTAAGAGGATTTCCTGTTTTTCTGTGACAGCTCCCATCTAACAAGAGGACCACTTGAAGAGTCAGGGACAGAGCCCTAGAGCCGTCCAGAATGAGATGGGTTTGTCATTTTGTACGTGTTGAGAGGGATGTAAGGGTGGGTCTGAGGTGATTCCACGAAGACGTCGAAATCTCCCACCTCGACAGTTTGGATCGCAGCCACTAAATGGTGTGGCAGGACGAGTTATCCGATGGTTGGTGAGCGAGATGGTCTTACACGTGCTTGAGGTTTTGACATATATTTCTAGGAGGTAACCGGGTAACCAGGTAGAAGCGGGCACTGAGGTGGTTGAGGCGGAGTCGAAAGCGCGTCCGACCGTTTCCAGCGACGATGCTTTTCGTCTATCCGCAGCCATTTAACGGAATCAGGCTTTGTCGTTTATCCCGTCTACCATTTTATATTATGGAGCCAATGCTTCGGATTGGACGGGTAGGGAATCGAAAAATCGCTAGGCCCCGGCTGCAGGTGCACCTTGCCACATCGCAAAATGGCCACTGGTTGGTGCTTCTGGGAAGCCTTTTCTTCTTTCGGGTGGGCAGAAGTGTGGTGGCATCGAACCTCGTCTACCGTCTCTGTTCATCGAATATTACCTCCTCTCACCCTCCCTCGAAACCCGCCATGCTGGCATGGTGAGCGGTCGTTGAGTGGAACTGTACGGAATGAGTGGAAGAGCAGGGATTGCCATCTTCTCTCCTCTCAGGACGTTATACATCGGACCTCGGCCAGTAACGTCACACTTTATGTCGAAGATAGCTCCAACTATCGTCAAATTTCTCTACGTCCATGCCAAGCACGGCAATTATCCGCAAGGTTGCATGCCATCCCGTTTAGCGTGTCTCTCATCTTTTTCTGACTGATTGGACCATGCGGCCGCCGCTATCTTGCGCTGATTCTCTTCTCCGTAAGGTCAACGGTCGTAGTATCATTTCTGCTACTCGTCAATGCTCTATTATTGAATTTCAGTCATGCGGTTGGGCCTGATCGGCGAGCCCTCGCCGACTTGTGTCGATGCATGAATATACTCAGGATAGATAAAGTAGTCTGAACGGGACGAACAAATGTGTGAACACACCGCTCATACGAAAGGGAAGAGGGTGGGGATGATGTTTGTCACGTCCGGTACGCATCCCGTAACGGTCGCAGATGATACACTATTCGGTGTGGCAGTGATTGAGAGAGTGCCTACATCAACCCCAAGTAGCTTGCAAGACTGAGCGTAGGCTGCAAAGGAGCGAATGAGAATCACGCGTGAGATTGCCGGTTGCAGTGATACTTACAGGTGAGAGAGGATTGTAATTGCTGCCTTTGGGCATCTCCAGTGCTCAATGCAACACCACAATTGCAGCAGTCAACCATGGCTTTGACGACATTAGTCCTTGGCGATAGGTTGGTAGGTTAGTACAATTGGAAGGGCAAGAGACGACGTCGTTCTTACTCGCAAATACATCCAAGGGACAAGCCAGTACCAGTACAATTTGGCGCGCTGAGGAGGTTGGAAAATTCCGTGCATGAAGAATAGCACTAGAGGGGGGGTTGGTTGAAGTGGACATTCCAGGTCGGAACACGGCGTACTCCAACGTCTACGGCCCGCTTCTGCAAAAAATCGTGATGTGGGTGGCGGCCCGGACTTGCGAGGACGATAGCGAGTGTGATGGAAAATACAAAAACGACCCAGAGATGATGAGTATTGGACATTGGAGGGATTACTCTGACCGTCGAGGTTGGCGGCGATAAGGCAAGGGTGCAAGGGTGGGCAGGTGGGCAGGTGGGCAGTGTAGGCAATTGGTTGTGGGCAAAGAATAAGCGCGCTGACAGGACAGGGCACTGGCCGACTTGACTGCCGAGGGTGCAGCAGCAGCAGCAGAGTGCAAATTGAATTGGGTTATTCCGGGTAGTCAAGGACAGGAACCAGCGACCGGGCGACTGGCCACTCACCGAGCGCGAGCGCTTATCATTCCTTCTTCCTGACCTTCAGGTCGTCCGCCCCAACGAGGACGACGAGGACGACATCCACTCACTCTCGTTCCTTTTCGAATCCAACGCCGCTCGCTTCTTTCTTCTAAAACACTAAAACATCCCCTGGATATATGGACGCTCCTCTACTCTCGGATGCGTACGCTACTACGCCCTGGTTTGTTGCCCTAGTCGACGAACTCGTCGATACCCTTCATCAGGTAGGTAACCCGTCTCTCCTCTTTCTTATCCTCTCCAAGGTGCTCAATAGATACGATGATTCGGTAGAGCTACCCTGATGCCAATTGGACCCATCTTCCACCAGTCACCTCCATAATATCTATTGCAAAACCTCAAGCCCTCTATGCTCGAGCCGTTTGTTCGTATCGACATTCCCCTTTATCCTATCCTCCGGCTCTGTCTGATTTATATCATAGGTTCAACCTCTTCTGCCAGCGGGAATGCGAACGGCAATGGGAACGGAAGTAATAACGGCAGTGGCAATAGTAACACCGCTGCGAATGGTTCAACAGATTCGAGTGATTCGAGCAAGTCTGGTGGGAACAATACCGTGCTCATCGCAGCCGTCTCTGGTGCTGTCGGCGGATGCCTCCTCTTAGCAGGCATTGTTTTCTTCTTCTACCGGCGACGTCTCAAGCGTAAACACGCCGCACCTCCACCGCCCGCACCTACTGCCAACCCCACCGTCTTGGACAGCACGCCAATGGCGGGTGGAAAAGCACAACCCATGCAGTTCCAAGGAGGTCCAATGGCCTTGGTAACCCCTCCTTCAACATATGTCCCCAGCATGTCTGGTGATTCATCCTCAAACTATAACTACACCGCGCCTTTGTCTCCGCAGTGGACTGGAATGACAGGCGCCGCTTCGACTCACCTCGGCCATCCTCCTCCCTCGCTGCACCCTAGCTCGTATTATACTACCTCTCGTCCCGACTCCACGGTCGCCCCCACCCCTGTATCAAGCCCTCCCCCTCCCTGGGCGGTTCCAATGGATCCAAACTCGCAGGCGCATCTTCAGCACCCTCAGGCGCACCCTCAATACCCTCAGGCGTACATGTCCGCGCCCAATCTCGCTCCCCCGCCCGGCCCCTTTCCCGGTGCGGAGAAGGCACAGTTTTCTGGATACGCTGTTCCAGTTCACCAGAACCCGCTCCCGGCGTGGGCAATCGACCACAAGCGGCCCGGGGTTGCACCGGGGCCGTCTAACTCAGCTGGACCAAGCGGAAGTGGAACAGGAGGAACCCTTCCCAATGTACTCGAGCAACCGGGCGACACATTACCTCCACCAGCTTACACTGCGACTCCCTCCAGCCTTTAGCATATGTCTCCCGTATCTATCAGGGCAATTTTACCATTTCTATGTAATTGTAGTGCCAGTTGTGAGCGGTGTACCCGCTGAAGCGGACGAATACACTATGACTAATGGAATGGTATCGTACAGATGTGAAACTAGGATTACAGACCCCAGAGTTTACTAAACACAGGCGTGTCATTTGTTCCCTACTACAACCCTGAATTCCTCCCCCCGTACGGACAAAAGGGTACTCAGCCGCACCTCTCGACTCCATTGTAAACTTCAACCACCCTGAAAGCGTGATATGCAGGATGCATTACATTACAAAACGGCCAAGGAGAGCTTCGTTGCCAATCAAAATGGTTCCACATTGAACCACATTAACCTCATTTCGCTTGTTGCTCTAACCTCTCTTTCCTTCTATTCCACAATACGCGTTAGGACTCATTTCCTCCCATCAACTTCATCACTTTCCTTATTTGTAGCACAATTCGCCCTCCTAGTCGCCCCGCTCCTTGTAGTTGTAACTACAGCCGCGAGACCTCCAGGTTGGGACGCACTGAAGGTGAACCTCTTGTTCACTGTTGCGGCCGTCGCCGTTTATATCGGGACGAAGAAACGCATTGCTCGTGATCGCAGCTCCCTTCCACATTCCACCAAAGTAGATCAAACTGTCACAGGCGACAATGCGAACAGGCGAAATGAATCGGGGAAGGTGCCCTTTCTGCCTTCTGTCACAACCTGGCGCGCCCATATGATGTTGATGACCTCCCTCTGTATTCTGGCCGTCGACTTCCCCATTTTTCCCAGGGAATTGGCCAAATGCGAGACATTTGGTGTTTCTCTTGTACGTCTCGAAACCCCTTGATTACTTGACGTTCTAAATCAGTGTTCCCAGATGGACCTCGGCGTTGGATCTTTCGTCTTTGCCCAAGGCTTAACGATGTCGCTGCCCCTACTCAAGGACCCAACACAGCTCTCTTTTCCTTTGCTCCCTAAGATCATAAGCACTGCGCGGAAAACGATGCCGGTGTTGCTGTTGGGTGTAGTTCGCGTTATCTTAGTCAAGGGGTCCGAATACCCGGTGAGTGACGAGACACCTGCCGGGATTGTGACTCAATCCGAGTAACACACACACAGGAACATACTTCCGAATATGGTACACATTGGAATTTCTTTCTCACACTTGCCTGTCTGCCTCCGTTGCAAGTTCTCGTCCATCCCCTTTTTCGTCGTCTACCGATTCCGGTAATTGGCCTCATAGTGACAACAAGTTAAACCACCTCTAAGTACCGCAATACTCTTCTCTGACTTCCACACTCCAGTGCATCAAGTACTCTTGTCTCAGACCCGGCTTCAGGAATGGACGACGCATGCACCTCGCACAAACCTCTTAAGCCACAACAAAGAGGGGTTGGTATCTATCCCCGGTTAGCCTTTCTTTACGCCAACAATCTACTTGGACCTGTTCTAATCGTTGTCTAATTCCAGGTTATTTTTCCATCCACCTGCTCGGGCTTTCCACTGGGACGATCTTATTTCCCTCATCACCTTCCTACTTCCGCCACTACATTCAGATGGATAGCCCAAAGTTGTCATCCGCGGAATGCGGTTCGTCTCTTTTCTCCACATCTTTCATCGGGTCGTCCAAACAATATTCAGTGAAGGCAAAGGAATGGAACCACGATAAAAGGCAGGACGGTAAAACCGCAATCGAACTCTGCAGTTACCTCGTGGTATGGCTAGTGTTGTTCTCGTTAGCTCACCTGTGCGGTTTAGGGGTCAGTGTCTCTCGTCAATTGGTAGGTATGTACCGTCTTAATAAATCAATTACTAACGTGACTAACAGGCCAACTTACAATATGTGCTGTGGGTGACGGTCTATAATACGGCATTCCTTTTGCTATACCTCGTCCACGATATGATCTTTTTTCCACCATCTACCACTCGACCCAAAACAACGGATTCGGCCGCACACCTAGACCCAACTGCTATTTACACTGGCCCTGACCACGGTTCACAGCATTTGAGAGCGATCTCGCGTCCTGATTTGCCAGTGAATAGCAGCGTCTTCCTGCGACCTACGGGGACTGCTTCGTCCTCTCGATCCAAATCTTACGAGAACAATTCGCCTACCCGACCATCTTTTGACCTGCGATCGTCAGGGAAGCCCGAGGTGACGTGTGCGAATACCGAAGATTCCAAAATGCAGTCGTCTCCCCTTGGTCCACACTTTATATATCCGAAGAAGCGCTCTCCTGAGTTGCTCGAAGCTATTAATAATAACGGCCTGGTGATATTTCTTCTTGTGAGTATGACCAATAGTTGGAGTGTACAACCGCTGATGATGCGTAGGCAAATGTCATAACGGGTCTGATCAATATTAGTATGCGCACCATGTATGCCCCGAATAGAGTTGCATTCGGTGTGCTGGGTGGTTATATATTCGCAATCTGTCTGTTCGCTTGGGTTTGCAGGGCGGGACGATTAGTCACGATGTAGAATAGGGCTATTTATATTAGTGCCGGGATGCCCCTCCGCGAAATGACATGCAGACGGGTTGATTGTTCAAAAGTTCAATTCCGACCACACCCTCTCTCACCGCCGGCCGTCGCCGCCCTGCGATAAGTGACCTGAGAAAGAATAATATGGCCCCCTCGTTTCATGGTGTACCTTCTACGCCGGCGTTTTACATTCTCTTCTGCATAACAACTGTTTTGGTCCTCAAAGAGGTCAACAGCGTCGTCCGGGAACCCTACATGGTAAGCACAATTCCGCTCAAGTACGAGACGGTATCTTACTTCGCCTTTTCCCAAGGACGAACCGTTCCACGTCGCACAGAGCCAGGCGTATTGTCGAGGCGAATGGACAACGTGGGATCCAAAAATCACGACACCGCCGGGTCTGTGAGTTTCTAGCATAAATGGAACTCCTTATGTACCTCTTATGCTCGACCTAGATACATTGAAGCGTCCATTCTCCGATATATTTTTGTGTTCAAATGCAGGTTACCACTGCTTCGTCTCATTCCCGCTCTTCACCTCATGGCTTTGCCAATCCTTGTATCCATCTTAGAGGCGTATCACAAGCGACTACACCCTCCGTCCGACTTGACGGAGCCGTCTCTCTTTTCGGTCACTACAGCTATGTTCCCACCGCTTTGGTTCTTTGGACACCTTTTCTACACCGACGTTCCCAGCCTCTTTTTTGTCCTCACCTCATTCGTCGCACAAACACGGGACGCCCCGTGGACAGCTGCGTTTGTGCGTGTTCTCTCAACTTCGAGCCTAACCACTCTTTATAAACTTTTTCACAGTTAGGAGCTATAAGCTTGCTATTTCGTCAGACAAACATCATATGGATCATCTACATATTCGCCTTCCATCAAATATCGTTTCTGCGACACCTCACCGACAAATCGCAACAGTCGGCAGACGGGAAACCCTGGTCGAAACCCTATGACCCACCAGCTTTGGGTGCATCACTCTGTAGGTGGACCCCTAAAGCTTTCTTGTTGAACCTCATGTTATCCAGGGGACATCCCACGATCCATTTTTAGTATTCTACGCTTCACGAAGCAACTGCTCACCAGCTTTCTTCCATACGCTTCCCTGTGTATCCTCTTTGCATGCTTTCTCGTTTGGAACGGTGGGATTGTTCTAGGTCTGTGCTATTTACTGTTGCCTTGCTCAATATTGATACCCAAACTAATAGGTGATAAGTCTAATCATACCTTGAGCCTCAATGTTCCACAACTTTTTTATTTCTATGGTTTTGCCTCCGTGCTTGGATGGCCTGTCCTTTTCTTTGGTGGTAAGGGAACGACCGCGGGGCCAGTGGGGCTCGTCCGAACATTTTACTATCAAGCATTAAGCACCCCAAGGTAGTCAATCATATATTTAACAGATGCAGACCGCACTTATCTATATTTAGGCAACGCCTATTCTCCTTCGCTGCAGTTGTGGGTATCAACCTGTCCATTTTGTATCTGAGGTGAGTTTTGCGAGACCTTGGCCAACTTGGCCAATCTGGTACCTAACTGCACATCAGCGTTCACCACCCATTCATCTTGTCTGATAACCGCCACTATGTCTTCTATATCTGGCGGCGTATTTTGTTCTGTAATACTGTGATGCCTTCCCTCCTTTCCCCGATCTATTATTTCTGTGCATGGGTATGGTGGATCAGAGCAGGTGTGTTGTTGACTGCAAGTTAGCTTGTTGGTGTTGACTTTAGCAAATAGCAGATAGCCAATCCTTATTGCAGGCCCTATTGATTCCTGCTGCCCTGGTTCCGACACTCCTCCCAACCCCACTCCTTGAACCACGATACTTCATCATCCCTTATGTGCTGTTGCGCTTGCAAATACAAGCCTCAGATGATGAGGATAGTGAAAAGAATTGGCTCCAGTCACTTCTGCCATGGATTGAAGTTTTATGGTATTTGGCCCTAAACTTTGGGACTATGTACATTTTTCTCTACGCAGAGCGACCAATTTTGGGCAGCAATAGTGTCATTAGATTTATGTGGTGATTGTAATAATACTGCTGTTAACTAGTTCATACCTGTGGGATGGTAGATCAAGGATATGTGTGATGAAATCAGCCAATCTAAAGGCTTCTGCTAGGAGCCAACAAAATCAACACTGCCGAAAGGCAGGAAAAGGGCCCATTTTATTTGCAGAAGGAAATACAGTGAGCCCAAAACAACTGTTTCTCAAAAGGCCAGAGTCTGCTTGTGAGTCAAATTATCCAGAGAACACAGGTTAACCCATAGGTATAGCAACCCCAGACCCAGGTTGTTACTGCCCCATTAGTCCAACCTGGTTTGCTACTATTCTGCTGACCTGCAATGGAATTGGTCAATCCAAAGGTCTCTAACAGACACTGATGCTTGGAAGATAAAGGAAGGGAAGTGCAATGGAATCAGCCAATTCTCAAGGTTCCCTACAGGAACTGATGTCAGAAAGACAAAGGAAGCAGAGGGGCTTGAGGCTTGTCCATGCACTGATGGAATAAAGGTTCTCCACTCATCCATGCACACTGGTGGGAATAGGATCTCTGAAAGGGGGAGGGAATGGGTATGACAGCTTATGGGCTTGTTGGACCTGATTCCCAAATGACTGCCCAAAAGCACAATGGGCACCCAATCTGTCTCAGTGGCAAGCACTCTGACTACTGTAAAGCCATTGATTGTAGCAACACATCACATCACACTTGGCTCAGCTGTTTCTTCTGGAACTGGAACATCACATCACATGCAGTCTCACAGGGTTCTTCCAGCCAAATTTGTGATGTTAGAGAAATCATGCAAATCAAACTGAACATGAGTTCTTTTCAATGCCTTAAAGTACTAGGAACTATCATTACAAAACTTAATCCATTTCTGGAGATGCAATTGAGTCTGCCTCCAAATCAACATCCATGACATCCAGATTAATTACCTCAATGTCTGAACCATCAGATATGTCATCAATAACAATCACTCCCACTCCACTCTGAGTTTCTGCAATGCCTTCATTGGCAATCAGGGCAATGATATTACCTTCCTTGTTGAGATGAGGTCTCTAAATTGACCAAAGCTTGGCCAAGCTCAATGCAGCTGAGAGCAGTGTCATCATCAAACTCTTGATGCATCAGGGGACCCTAAGAAAAATAGACCTATATCTGGAGTATAGTACTATATCTGATGTATAGTACTATATCTGATATATAGAGCTATATTTGAAGTATAGTATTATATTTGGAGTATAGTGCTATACCTGGGATATAGTACTATATCTGATGTATACAGTGAGCAAAGAAACTGATTCACAGAAGGTCAAATTTTGCTTGTGAGTCAAATTATAGCCCAGAGAACAAAGGTAAACCTGTGGGAATTTGTGATAACAAAGCTAGGTATCATGTCCTTAGTTGTGTCAAACACCAAATATTTGGCACTTTTTGTTGATTCAATATTGACTTTAGAAGGGCCCCACTCAATGAATCAGTTTTTTTGCCTGCACTAAAATGGGCCTAGTCATATGATATCACATGGTGAAACCTAAAATATCATGTAACTTGCCTTCAAGAGTATATATACCACCCATGGGCATCAACCACCCCCTGGAAAATATGTCCTCTAACACCCAGCAACTATTGTGACTTTACTCCAAAATGACAAATCCTGTCACCAGGTGGCTGCCCAGATGCATGTCAGCTACTCTACAGTTCAAATACTTTACTCCTCTGTCAAAGACAGCCTGCCCAAGCACCTGGTGGGCACCCAAGGCAGCTCATAGTGAATGGTCAATTCCTCCTTGCCCAAAGAGTCACCTCTGGAGCAGCTGATACTGGCTCACAATTCAAGAGACTTTCAGACCTCAATGTTACCCTCCAACCAGTTATTAATACCTTGAGAAAGGCAGGTCTTAAGACTGCCATAGAGAAGAACAGGCCACTTCTTTCAAGGGCTTGTTGGCAGGGGAGTGTTGGAGCACCAGCACTGGACTCTGGAGGACTTGGGCAGGGTGAATTGGTCACATGAGACTAGTATTAATGGGATGGGGTCAAATGGGAGGGCCTGGGTATGGAAAAAACCTGGGTCTGGCCTGAAGCACAATCAGATCAGTAGATTGTCAACTTTGGGGGCAGATTCTTGATGGTTTGGGGCTGTGCACCTACCCAAGGAGTGGATCATATGTGCATGATAGATGGGAGAATAGATGCTGAGCTGCACACCAGCATTCTTCAAGTTGCATTCCTGGCTATTGCAGAGTTTTGTCAGCTGGACAGGCTTCAGCTCACCTTTCCACAGGATAATGACCCTAAAGACACCTTCAAGAAGGCTTCAAAATGGTTCCAATGTATCAAGGACATTGTCTTGAAGTGGCCTGTAGTCACCCAGCCTCAGCCCATTTGAATATGGGTGGCAACACCCCATGTGGCCACCCAATGTCCATGGGCCCCTCCTCCTGGTATGGATGAGCTTTGGGGGCAAGTGCTGGTGGAATGGGATAGAACACCAAGTAAGGTTTGTAGAAATGTGATTGAGAGCAAGCCCAGAAGGATAGGGGCAGTGATAACGGCCAAAAGGGCCCAAACCAAGTACCAGCAAAAAAACTGATTCATTGAGTCTGCTTGATTGTAAACTGTATATTAAATGATTGGCTGAGACTGAAGTTCTGAACTCTGGTATAACAAAGGACACGATATCTACCTTTGTTACCTGAATTTTCCACGGATTTACCTTTGTTCCTTGGGCCATAATTTGACTTGCAAGCAAAATTTGACCTTCAGTGAATCATTTTTTTTGCTCATTGTAGTACTATTGGTGACTATTGGTGACTATTGGTGATCATTGGGGACCATTGGGAACTTTATCTGGGTATTCTACTATATATGTAGATCAGTGTTCTCCAAACTCATAAGTGAGAGCTTTGCTGTCAATCTGACAACAATACTCTGTAGCTTTTGGTTCTCCTGCCTCATCCTCAGCATCTCCTTCGCCTGCTCATATTGGTCCATGTCTTGCCAATGTTCCACCTGTTCTTTGGCCCTAGTGTGTGTGCCTGAGCCTATACATTGCCCTTGTGATTGGTTCTGTGAGTTTGAGTGGTGATAAGTATGGGGCTGGTGGAGGCAATAGGGGTACCACTGAACAGTCCAGTTGACCTTGTTTGCAGGAGTCCTGCAAAGAGTGAGTCAGATGCAGATGTGGGATCACTCTCATTATTGTTTGGGGAGCCAGCACTAGATTCCTGTGCCTGAATTGAGGTGATAGCAAGGGAAGATGTAGGTGATGCTCTCTCATTCTGTAGGAAGTCCACAATGTGTTTCACAGGGCTGCTGAGATTAACAGTTGGCCCACTTTGGGTGGAAAGGCCCTCTGCTAATGCTGTCATGTCTTTGGTGATCTTTGATCTGTCAACTGGTCAGGTTCCTGTGCCTTCAGCATATTCTCCAAAGTGAAAGCTCTCTCATATGGCCCTGCTATTGCCTCCAAATAGTCCTGCCAGGTTATTTTCTTCATGTATTGATTAGCTCACTTCTCAGTTTCCTTCTGGTATTCTCTTTTGAACTGAGCAAACCCACAGACATCAAGTCCTATTTCAGATGGGTATCAGTGGCAGGACATCAGTCTCATGGAGAATTCTCACTTTGAAGTGCATGTGTGGTGTTTGGGGGAAGACAGAGCACCTTGATGCTGTTAGTTTTTGCATTTTCAAGGAAGTCTTGAGTGAAATGTGAAATGTGCCCATCAACAATCAAGAGGCAAATCCATCCATCTGCCAATTCATGGGTTTGACTGTCAAAATTGACCTTGATCCATTCCTGGCTGATCACACCAGTAATATAACCCTTTTGTGACATTCTGATACTAAAAATTTGATGTCAGCCTCCCAATTGGCTGCTGTAATGTCATGAAATGAAACATACAATTCATTCAAGGGGTTCTTCCAATCTGCACTAGCTTGGAATCATGCTCCTTTGAAGATAACTGTAGGTCTGCACACCTTTCCAGCTGCTGATATGATTGGAATCAGTGTTGCAGTTTCTCAATTCTCATCATGAATGGCAATGGGCTGGTGACTAGATTCTGTGGACCCAATATAGAGTGTCTTGGATGTTGGTTTATCCAGAAATGTTGATGTTTTGTCCATAGAGAAGATGCAATCAGTTGAAATGGAAATTTCATCACAATTTCCCCAAGAAGCTGGAACCAGTGATCAACAACTCTTTTATTTACTGCCCCACTTCATACAGAGCTCTGTGTTTTGCTCCAAAACATGTGAATACTGCTTCCATGATGATCAAGGAAGCAATCAAGCCATAACTGGCTGACTGGGCACTCCAGTCCCATGCTCTGAGTTCTTAGTATCTCATTCACTCTCCTTTTGCACTGCTCTCAAGTGTCAGGGGAGCTCCTGCAGGCAGCATCCTTCAGGTACTCAAGAAGAACTTGCTCTTCCTCAGGAAACAACTTCTGATGAAGTTTAGTGGACACTAACTTTAATCATCAACCATTTAAGCAAGCTGAGAGAGTTGATTTGGGGATGCCAAACTTGTGTGCACATATTTGAAATCTGGCCTTCTAGGAGCTTGGCATCTGATGGTATGCCTCCATGGCTGTGCTGATAAGTTCTTCATAGTCTTCATTCTTGATTTGACATTGTTGAGCAGCCAATCTTGTTCTTCCCATTGAGGAACAATTGTGGGATGATTTTGGTTGATTATGGGACCCTGAGGCAATAGAGGCACTTAAGGGACCCCCATGAGGTTTTTGTAAGGTAATTACATTAATTGAAGCCACCATAGGCATCCCCTCTGCCACAGGGACCTTAATTTCAGTCCTTATCTGCATTGTAGGGCATGGGGTATGCTAGGTGAGAGGCCAGCAGGTGCAAATGACAAAATAATATGTTTATAATAGATGTAGTATACAATAAACACTAGCTATATGTCACTTTTCTTACCAGAAGGTGCATGTCCCACTGAGTGAAGCATCCCACTGAGCAAGGTTCCATAGTACTTGATGTTACTTAAATAAACATGTGCATTGTAACATTTGGGGGCTTCACTGGGAAATAGACCTGCGTTCTATTCATATGCTGGATGTAACAATCACACCACTCCTCTCATCACATACTTCTTACTCATAAGACAATATAATGTCACAGATACCACCCTCATTACAAACACCATCCACCTCTATGGGTAGAGGACCAATACCTAGGAGAGACCCCTCTCCAACCTGATTGACAAAAACCAACTGTCAGAAGCAGATTCCAACCAGGAAGAAGATCTCTGTGGTTACAAACACTGGGTCCCAGACCTGAGCACCAGGCACACCAGGTACAGGACCTGGTGGATATCATGTCAGACGCCTGGTGAGTATCACCAGGTCAGGGACCCATGTGATCACTGGTTCAGGGCACCAGTGAACAGTTGAAATATATAATAGTATTCCTTGATGTCATGTCCCTTGTACAAGTTGTAGCAAATTGATAATAAAGTATTCTTCTGTATGAAAAAATAATGGAAAATGGAATTTCTGTCACCATCAGAAAAGAGCTAATTACACTATCTAAGGTCAGTACTTGATTGTGGACATGTAAATACAGGATTAACCACTTTCTCTATGATTTCTCTGTTGAGTAGCATGACATTGATGCATCCTTGCCAACCTTACCTCCCCACACCCAACCCCAAATCCTTTACACCAGCATACTTGAAAGACCATCAGCACCCACTACTTGGTGTTGAGTGCCTGTTGTACAGTGAGCAAAAAAACTGATTCACAGAAGGTCAAATTTTGCTTGTGAGTCAAATTATGGCCCAGAGAACAAAGGTAAGCCCATGGGAATTTGTGATAACAAAGCTAGGTATCATGTCCTTAGTTGTGTCAAACACCAAATATTTGGCACTTTTTGTTGATTCAATATTGACTTTAGAAGGGCCCCACTCAATGAATCAGTTTTTTTTGCCTGCACTAAAATGGGCCTAGTCATATGATATCACATGGTGAAACCTAAAATATCATGTAACCTGTCTTCAAAAGTATATATACCACCCATGGGCATCAACCACCCCCTGGAAAACATGTCCTCCAACACCCAGCAACTATTGTGACTTTACTCATAGCAAATGGTCAATTCCTCCTTGCCCAGAGAGTCACCTCTGGAGCAGCTGATACTGGCTCACAATTCAAGAGACTTTCAGACCTCAATGTTACCCTCCAAACAGTCATTAATAACTTGAGAAAGGCAAGTCTCAAGACTGCCATAGAGAAGAAAGACCACTTCTTTCAAGGGCTCATTGGCAGGGGAGCATTGGAGCACCAGCACTGGACTCTGGAGGACTGGGGCAGGGTGAATTGGTC